>Ga0224506_10000008_pt1 | contig 261197 bp, 235 predicted proteins | sample SF_Jan12_sed_USG_2_FD_169108 | JGI IMG/M metagenome (GOLD analysis project Ga0224506, IMG submission 169108) | Sediment microbial communities from San Francisco Bay, California, United States - SF_Jan12_sed_USGS_8_1 | ecosystem: Environmental > Aquatic > Marine > Sediment | place: USA...
CCTCGCCGAATTTATCAGCCATCACCTTGGTTAACGCCGCCGTTAACGTCGTCTTACCGTGATCGACGTGACCGATCGTTCCTACATTCACATGCGGTTTCGTTCGTTCAAATTTTTCCTTTGACATCAGCTGACCCTCTTAAAGAATAAATGTCCAGTAAAAATCACACACCGAAATGTATTGCGCTTCCCGTCTAGTACCGTTGGTACCGGCAACCCCAGAGCGGGAATAAATTATAATTAACGCAGTTTCAATTAACTCAATTCTGGAGCCCATAACCGGATTTGAACCGGTGACCTCTTCCTTACCAAGGAAGTGCTCTACCTCCTGAGCTATATGGGCAAACCCTTATATGTCGCAACAGCCCACGCAACATTCCACAATAAGTTACATACACGTTTGCCGCAACAACTTTAACTCTTTAGCCGCACGTTTTTCACGTACCGGGGGAAACGTCAACTCCCCAAAAAATTGGAGCGGGTGATGGGGATCGAACCCACATCATCAGCTTGGAAGGCTGAGGTTCTACCATTGAACTACACCCGCACAACCACATCACCCGATGTTTTTACGACCTTCCCCGCTTACGAAGCAGAAACCCGTAGTTGTTTTTGTTCTCAGGCCGATGCGCTCCACGCACCAGACCAAATTCTTTACTTCCTTGAGGTTCAGCATTTACAGCACCTCCAGACGTGCTAAGCTGAACATTGACACGAAATTTAATTCACATCACCCAAAAATACTTTCCAGATGGTGGAGGGGGGAGGATTCGAACCTCCGAAGGCGGAGCCAGCAGATTTACAGTCTGCCCCCTTTGGCCACTCGGGAACCCCTCCCAAAAAGGAAGCGCCGTAGTGTGATGGAAATCCAACCTTGTGTCAACAGCTTACCTCCCTTAGTATTGCGTTTATTTTAAAAAAATTGGTTTCAAAGGCACTTACGGCAGAATGACCACAATTAAAGAAGAAGATTTTATCTCCAGTATTTGTGATTCCTTGCAATATATTTCTTATTACCATCCCCCGGATTTCATCCGAGCCTTAACTCGTGCCTATGAAAACGAAGCGTCCGCAGCGGCGAAAAATGCGCTTGCTCAGATACTTATAAACTCTCGAATGTGCGCAGAGGGACATCGACCCATCTGTCAAGACACCGGGATTGTGGTGGTGTTCCTGGAAGTCGGCATGGATGTACATTGGCAGGCCGGACGCAGCGTGGAAGAAATGATTAACCTGGGCGTTCGTCAAGCCTACACCGATCCAAACAACCCTTTGCGCGCTTCCGTGCTCAGCGACCCTATTGGTAAACGTATCAACACCAAAGACAATACACCGGCGGTTGTACACACTACCTTGGTCCCGGGAACAGAGGTAAAAGTACATATTGCCGCCAAGGGAGGTGGCTCGGAAAATAAAGCCCGCTTCGTCAATCTCAACCCCAGCGACGATATTGCCCAATGGGTAGTCGACACCCTGCCCGGCATGGGTGCAGGCTGGTGCCCACCGGGGATCTTGGGCCTTGGGGTTGGCGGCACCGCAGAGAAGGCCATGCTGCTGGCCAAACGCGCCCTCATGGACCCTATTGATATTCAGGAACTGATCGCACGCGGACCGACAAACGCACTGGAAGAATTACGCCTGGATATTTACCAACAGGTCAATGCACTGGGCATCGGCGCCCAGGGTCTGGGCGGCCTCTGCACGGTATTGGACGTTAAAATACTGGAATACCCCACCCACGCCGCATCCAAACCAGTGGCCATGATCCCCAATTGCGCCGCCACCCGTCATATCCATTTCACATTAGACGGTAGCGGCCCCGCGATTTTACCCCCTCCAAACCTGGATCAATGGCCCAACATCACGGAAGATAGCAGCAAGACATCCCGCAAGGTCAACTTGGATACGCTCAACAAAGAAGCCATTGCTCAATGGCAACCGGGGGAAACACTGCTCATAAGCGGCACCATCCTCACAGGACGGGATGCTGCCCACAAACGACTGGTCTCACTGATTGAGGCAAACAAACCATTGCCTTCAGGCGTGGATTTCAAGAACCGCTTTATTTACTACGTAGGCCCGGTGGATCCAACCGGCAACGAGGTGGTAGGCCCCGCCGGCCCCACAACGGCCACACGTATGGATAAATTTACAGACACCCTGTTACAACACGTCCCTCTACTGGGGATGATCGGCAAAGCAGAGCGAGGACCGCAAGCTATCGAGGCGATCAAAAAACATCGGGTGGTTTATTTAATCGCCACCGGCGGAGCGGCTTACCTGGTTTCCAAGGCCATTCGCAGCGCTAAAGTGGTGGCCTTTGAAGACTTGGGCATGGAAGCAATACACGAGTTCGTGGTTGAGGATATGCCCGTTACCGTCGCGGTGGATGTCATGGGCCAATCAGTGCATCAGACCGGTCCGCAACACTGGCGCGAAAAAATACAAAACATCCGGGTTCAATTTAAACCCTAGAATTTAAATCGAGCATTTACGTCCCAGCAACGGCCGCAATTTTCGCTATCTCTTTTCTCAATGGGCTCTCTTGTCACTCTCGTGACTTAAAAAAAGCGCCAAGCCTATTAGAGCTATCCCGGCAGCCAAATAAAGTAAATCCAAGCTATCCTTGAATTGCATACGTATAGCAAATTCAAAAAACCGTACAATAAGTATCATCAGAATGACTTTGGCCAAACGTGCTTTCAAGTCATCCAGACTGTTAATAATCAAGACATTGGACGCAGTTTCGGATTTTTCCGCTGCATCAATTCGACTAATAAACAGCTCATACAAACCCAAGGCAAAAATCAACAACACTGTAGCCAACAAATAACCGTCGACGATTTCTACAATGTGTGTAATGGTCTGACTGCGCAATTCAGTCCTGGAGTTTCCCTGTATCGATGGATCCGCGTATTGAACAAAATGCACCACTGTATAAAACGCGTCCACTGTCGCCATATAAAACATGGTCAAGGAACAAAACAAACTGGCAATTACGGCGAACAATACGATGAACCGGCTTCGCCACAACATCCCCTCAAAAATACTTTCACACTTGCTTGCAAACTGGCTCATTGGCTTTGCTCTCGACACCCACAAAAAAGTCGCAGTGTATCACTTATGTCGGCGCTGACACATCCCCGGCTTTACCCAAACAAAACACTAAGACTGCACCACCCAGTGCAATCACCCAGGAAATATATAGCCACAAAAGAAAAATCGGGATCACCGACACGGCTCCGTAGACGATTTCATAGGTTGGGAACTGCAACAAATACCAGGCAAAGGCGCGCTTGGCCAATTCAAACAACATGGCAGCCACAGCTCCACCGATCAAAGCGTGGCGCATCAGTACAGGCGCATTGGGCACAAACTTATACACCAAGGTCATTCCCACAACCGAAAAAGCAAAAGGCAAAAAATGCTTCAGGCCGGCGCCTAAGGATGCAGCCGTATCAATCAAGGGCAGGGTTAGCACGTAGGATGTGGCACCTATGCCTACCACAATTAGCACCGGTCCCAGTGTTAACACCCCCGCGTACAACAGGACACTAAAATACAAGGGGCGACTCTCCCCGACCTGCCAAATGGTATTCACCGTTTCGTGCACCGCGTGCATTAACAAAAATGCCGTGACCACCAAAACCGCCCCACCCACGCCGGTGAGATTTTCCGTTTGCGCTGCAAACTGGGTTAGATAATCCTGCAACACCTGTCCCGTACTGGGCACAAAGTTACGAAATACAAAGTCCTGCAAAATGGCAGGAACCTGGTCAAACAATGGCAGAATCGACAGAACGGAAAGAATCACCACTAACAGCGGCACTAATGATAACAAAGTGGTATACGCAAGGGATGCAGCCAGGTCAAAACAATGCACCCGTCGAAAATGATAATAAACATCACGGGCCAGACACCAAAAGCGCCTGAACCAACGGAGACAAAAGTGGATGACCTGTTTAATTTGCGGGTTGCTGAGCGGCATTTTGTTGCGCTTGCATTGCCTGTTCCTTGGCCGCAACCGCGTTATCGCGTGCTTCGCTGTATTCGCCCTCTTGCAGGGCCTCCTCGGCTTTGAACAGCAACTGCTTGGCTTTGCTTAAATTCTCCTGAGTCTCGCCATTGAGTACAGTTTGCGCCGCCTGTATCGCTTGGCGTGCATCACTCATTTCCTGTACCGGCGCCTGGGCGCAGGCAGCGAGCAACAGCAGTAATGCGCCCATACCAATTCGTTTTGCCATAAGATAACGTGACCCCTCCCGATGAAAAATCAACCTAACAGAGCCCGAATGTACTGTCAATACTGTCAAGAAAGCCCCGCAATTAACCCCCACCGGGATCTAATTACACCAACAGACATAGCACTCACTTTGAAAAAACTATACACTGCTCAACCCGTTATGTATCGTTGCCAAAACTGGAACCTGTCTGGAGCCAAAGACCATGAGCATAAAGATCCATCACAACCCTCGCTGTTCAAAATCACGCCAAACCCTGGAACTGCTACAACAAAATGGCACAGCACCCACCGTCGTGGACTATCTCAACCACCCACCCAGCACAGCAGAGCTGAAACAACTGCTGGCCATGCTTAATATGACTCCCAGAGACTTAATGCGTAAGAATGAAAAAGAATACAAAGACAATAACTTAGATGACACTTCCCTGAGCGATGAACAACTCATAGACGCCATGCACCGCATTCCCAAATTGATTGAACGCCCCATCGTTATCAAGGACGGACGCGCCGTGATTGGCCGCCCTCCGGAAAAGGTGTTGGAGCTATTATAGTGCAAATTCTGATCTTATATTACAGCCGTCATGGCTCGGTACAACACATGGCCCAATTAATCGCCAGGGGCGTTGAAGAAATTCCGGGCGCCGAGGCCGTCATTCGCACCGTGCCTGCCGTATCCAGCGTGTGTGAAGCAGTGGAGCCTGAAGTCCCCGACAGCGGAGCTCCTTATGCCGATGTGGAAGATCTGCAACGTTGCAGTGCTATTGCCCTGGGCAGTCCCACCCGCTTCGGAAATATGGCAGCGGCACTGAAATATTTTCTGGACGGCAGTAGCGCACCCTGGCTGGGCGGTGCCTTAAACGGAAAACCTGCGGCGGTGTTCACCTCCACCGCCGGCATGCATGGCGGTCAGGAGGCAACATTACTGTCTATGATGATTCCCTTGTTACACCATGGCGCCTTGATTACCGGCCTACCTTACAGCGAGACGGATTTGCTGCACACCCAGAGCGGGGGCACGCCTTATGGCGCCAGCCACGTTGCCGGCCCTGACAACGATCGCCCCTTTAGCGAGGAAGAAGAACGTTTGTGCAAAGCCCTAGGCCGGCGTCTGGCTATGACTGCGCAAAAGCTGGCTCAATGATTCATCCAGCAGGGATTTAACAAAAGGAACCGTCAGCTTACGCTTGGCTGCGAGACTGGCTTGATCAATATGCTCTAAAATACGCATCAGCGAATCCATATCGCGAGGGCAGCGCCGCAGGATAAAACCGGCCACATCCGGGGATAACAACAAACCGCGCAACTTGGCTCGCAACTGCAAGACCTGAATTTTTTCCGCTTCATCCAACGGTTTAATTTGCAGTATCAAACCCCAACTGAGCCGAGACTGCAAATCCATTAAACCCAAACCCAGGTCCTCCGGCTTAGCATTGGCACTCACCAACAAGGGCACTTGCGATTGACGTAAGTTATTGTATAAATGAAACAATGCCTCTTCCCAACGGGGCTGCCCGACGATTCGGTGCACATCATCCACACACACCAGGGCAGCCTGATCCAGACCTTCCAGCATCGCCGTGTCGAACTGTGCTACCTGACTCATAGGCAAGTACGCAACGGACCGACCACCCCGAGCAGCCAACCGAGAGGCCGCTTGCAACAGATGAGACTTTCCCAAGGCGTTCCCACCGGATAAGTACACAAACGGCTCATCGCGGTGTTGGGCCAAGCTCTGGATATGACTCACCACCTCGGCATTTCGCCCCCCAAAAAAACTATCAAAGCTTGCATTGTCGTTAATACCGATGTGTAACGGCAGTTGACTACTCATTATCATGTCTACTTATCTGTATCTGGTTTATTTACCGGATCGACAGGATCAGCTGTTGCATCCACTGGAACCTCCTCCGCTGACAGAACCTGCGGTGACGGCGGTAATGGTTGCGACACCACGGATTCTTCCTGATCCACAGCAACGTCCGGCTGTGGCGGTGCAGCCCCCGGCGGCCCGGTAGCTTCACCTACTGCGCCATACAAACCGCTCTGGGTATATTGTTCCAGCAAGTGCCTTAATACCACCATGATAACCGCTGCCACCGGCAGAGCGAGCAAAATCCCCACGAACCCAAATAACTGCCCGCCCGCCATGACAGCAAATATCACCGCCACCGGGTGTAGGCCGATTTTGTCCCCCACCAACATGGGGGTTAATACCATCCCTTCCAACATTTGCCCCACAGCAAATACACCGGCCACCAGCAGCAAGGAAAATACATCATGAAACTGCATGAATGCAGCGACACCCGCCAAAACGATACCCACGATAAACCCAAGATAGGGTACAAAACTGACCAAACCGGCGGTCATGCCAATGAGAAACGCCAAATCCAAACCCACTAACCACAAACCCAGGGAATAAACCAAACCCAATACCAACATCACCACCAGCTGACCACGCAAAAAAGCACCCAACACTTCATCTGATTGGCGGGTCAGCTTGACAATAACCGGTTCGGATTGCCGCGGTAGCAACGCGTGAACCCGCGCCACCAAATTGTCCCAGTCCCTAAGCAAATAAAAGGTTACCACGGGCACCAAGATAGCATTGGCAATCCAAGCCAGCATGGTCACACCCGAGTGGGAAACGGCCTGCACCAAATGTTTTGCCACGCCACCCACTTGACGCCAGTTCTCCAACACGGCGCTTTTCATCGCGCTCATGTCTTTTTGCTGCGGATCCAAATTGAGGGTTTGACTGAGGACGGGTACCAACTTGTGCTGCAACCAATCCATATATTGAGGCAACCTGGCAATCAACGCACTTAATTGTTGCTCCAACAACGGCAACATGATGACGGGGATGGCAATCAAAACAACAAAGATGGCCAGAAACACCAACACCACCGCCCAGGTTCTGGGCAGCTTGCGGGCTTCCAGACGATCCACCAGAGGATCCCCCAGATAGGCCAACAATGCACCGGTTAAGAAAGGTGACAACACCGGTGCCAGCATGTAAACCAACGCCAGCAGTACCGAGAATATTAAAATCCAATGCCAGGCTTTCGATTCAGTGATCACGTTTGCTCTGTATGCTCCGTTTACCCCAGTGAATGACGTAGCCAATGCCACTGATCAGCACCGTCGCCAATACTGCGTATATCAGCCCATCAATCACCACGGACGGCAGTTTGAAAAAACCTTCCGATGCCACAATCACAACCACCAATACAATTTGCAAAAAGGTATTGGTTTTACTGATCCAGGATGGCTCCAGCTCGAAGCGGCCAATAAAATAATGATACGCCACCCCACCCACCACAATGACCAAATCACGTGCAATTATCGCCGCCAGCAACCACATTGGAATGAGACTCAACCAAGCCAGCGCAATGTACGAACCCACTAATAACAGTTTGTCTGCCAACGGATCCAAAATGCTACCTAAGCGGCTTTGCCAAGCGTTACGCTTGGCCAGATAGCCGTCTAAACCGTCGGAAATACCGGCAATGGTGAACAACAACAAGGCGAACTGAAACTGCCGCTCCAGCAGCAACCAGACAACCGGAGCCACCAACACCACACGAATTATGGTGATGGCATTGGGAATATCACTGGCTTTCACTGCATTAACCGGTACTTAAAGTCACTGTCGTCCTGTTCGATGGGTTGTTGTATGGCAAGAGGATCGTTGGGATTGACCGTGGCAAGCGGTACTTCTTTAAGTACATTACCTAGGGCAATGATGCGCACGACACCGTCGGCGTTGCCACGAATTTTGAGTCGATACCGCGCAGCGCCATCGGAGATGGTTTGCGGTAATACGGCTTGTACCGGTTGCAAAGACTGTAAATAGTCATTGATACGCGCGTATTGCTCCAACGAATTGACACCTTGTATGGACAAACGCATTTCCCCACCACTATCATCGTCCAATATAACGGCATAACGCGACGCCAGCGTTCCCGTTACCTGCGCCAAACTTAAACGGATGATTTCTTCTGCAAAACGACCTTGCGATTCCCAAGTAATTGGCTCGCTACCTTCATAAAGACTCCATCGGGCTGTCCAAATATCGCTCCGAGACAAACTCATCCGCCCCACCAGAATCGCTTCTGCCGGATAGCGTTGTGATGCGACTTCAATAGGATCCTGAAATCCGCCCCACACATCCGAAAAACTCAATTGACGTTGATCCTGAAGATCCATCAGCGGCAGCACCAAGGCCAAACCCTGACGTTTGGCTTCATATCTGAGCAGCGCCCCGAACTCTTCACGACCACCGGAACCCAGTAAAAAACGGCCCCCGTCCTGCTCCACCGCCAACCACACCAAGGTGGACGGCCGGGTTCTTCCCCACACCGGTTGGCTGTTGTCGCGTAGAATCTTATTGATGGATTTTTCATCAAAAAGTAACCACAACACCTGATTGCGACTTTGATTGGGGTTGGCGTTCTTTACATCCGCCGGGCGTCGATACAAAAACTGCTGTAAGTAGCTACCGGCTTTACCCATTGCGTCCCGAATAGCGTCAATAGTAATCACTTGTGGATTTCCACTGACTTTGATGAAAACCTCACCTAAGCCCTCACTCATGGCTTTGCTGCGCTCAGACTTGGACTGATTGGGCACACTGATTTCAGCCTCATACAAGCCGTCAACGATAGCGCTCATGGCGAGATGGGGCAGGAGTAGTGTGCAGACACTCAATAAATAGAAGATATTTTTCATGGAATTGAAGGAATTATCTGTTGTCATTGGTTCATAGAGTTTAATAGAGAATGGTGCCAAGGTCGAATTTTCTGAGCATCCTACCTGCAATCCCCTTGCCACAGCAGCTATGACCACAGAGACACCCCATTAGTTGCCGTAAAGCTCTTGTGTTCCGGTTAATTTTCCTTAACATAGCGCCCTTGCCACAAGCGTAAAAGGTTATTTCGTGACTAATCCCAAGAAACCCCACAATCCGGACAAGCCGGATGGAGCCCTGAGCTACAAAAGTGCCGGTGTTGATATTGAAGCGGGCAACCGACTCGTGGAAAGAATTAAACCCATCGCTCAAAAAACGCGCCGTCCGGAAGTTTTGGCCGGACTGGGCGGTTTTGGATCTCTGTTCAGCCTGCCCAGCCAATACAAAGAACCGGTCCTGGTGGCCGGAACCGACGGTGTGGGCACCAAGCTTAAACTTGCCACTCAATTAGGTATTCACGACAGCATTGGTATCGATCTGGTGGCCATGTGTGTTAATGACCTCATTGTCCAGGGGGCTGAGCCTCTATTTTTCTTGGATTATTACGCTACCGGTGCCTTGGATGTGGATGTGGCTGAGCAAGTGGTCGCGGGCATAGGCCGTGGCTGCGAATTAGCCGGTGCTGCCCTGGTGGGTGGAGAAACGGCCGAAATGCCAGGCATGTACCAAAGCGGTGATTATGATCTGGCCGGTTTTTGTGTCGGGATTGTTGAAAAAAGCCGTATTATCGACGGCAGTAAAGTTCAAGCCGGGGATCAGCTCATTGGCCTGACCTCATCCGGACCCCATTCCAATGGTTATTCTCTGATTCGAAAAATCCTGGAAAATTCAAACACCTCACTCCAAAGCCCAGTGGCAGGCACCGATGACGACACCACCCTGGCCGAGGCCCTGTTAAAACCTACCCGAATCTACGTCAAATCCCTCCTGTCCCTGCTGCAAGCGGTGGATGTCCATGCCATGGCCCATATAACCGGCGGCGGCTTGACTGAGAATTTACCTCGGGTATTACCCACACATCACAAAGCGATCATTCGTCGTGACAGCTGGCAGTGGCCGCCCGTATTCGCTTGGTTACAACAACAAGGAAATGTTGCAACCGATGAAATGTTGACCACATTTAATTGTGGTATTGGCATGGTATTGTGTATTGCCGAAACGGATATGGACGCTGCGATCAAATCTTTGGAAAACAGTGGCGAAACCGCAATCAAACTAGGACACATTGACACGGATGAAGGTGAGCAACCCCATGTCGAGTTTATCTAGCGGATGCTTTCTTCCTTAACAACGGTGGTGTTAATCTCCGGCGATGGTAGCAATTTACAGACATTGATTGACCAATTACACAGCACCGATGCGCCGGTCACCATCAAAGCTGTCATCAGCAATAAAGCACAAGCTCACGGCTTGGTGCGGGCAGAAAAAGCAAACATTCCAACCCACACCGTTTCCCATGCCCAATTCCCTGAGCGCCGGGATTTTGATCGGGAACTGATACGCACAATTGATGCTTACCAGCCACAGTTGGTGATACTGGCGGGTTTTATGCGCATCCTTACCGCAGAGTTTGTACAACACTACCGGGATCGTTTAATCAATATACACCCTTCCCTGTTACCCCAATTTCGAGGGCTCAACACACATGCGCGAGCCTTGCAGGCAGCAGTGCGCGAACATGGCGCCAGTGTCCATTTTGTCACCGAAGATCTGGACAGCGGACCCGTTGCTGTCCAAGCCGCAGTGCCGGTATTGGACGGCGATACAGAGCAATCCTTGTCTCAACGGGTGTTGCAACAAGAGCATATCATCTACCCTTTAGCCGTTTTGTGGATTGCCGAAGGGCGCTTGAAAATTCATAACGAACAATTGTTTTTCGACAATAAGGAACTGAACCATCCAATTAGAATCAAACCGGAATAATCGTTGCAAAACTGCTTATAAACCCGGCAGCTACAAGGGAAGGTAATCCTCGGCCTCTTGGCCGGTTTCCGGTCTATACTACAATGTATAACCGCAGCATGGAGGAAACCTCGATTTACTATCAACCCACATACAAATCGGCTTATTGGCCCATGATTTTATTCGTTACCCATCAACCGAAACCAAAGTGCCTGCCTGTTCACAATCGGTTCGCCGGCAAAACAACAACGCCTCCGCCGTCCTTTTGCATCATCACGCTTGCTTACTGCTTACTTATTTTATGGTATGCGATTGGATCAGCAACTATCGCCGCCGGCCCCAAAGCGCAAGAAACCGCTGTGTATGTTTTCAATGCCAACTACAGCGTAACAAAAGACGGACTCCCCATCGCCAGTTCCAAGCGCAGTTTGACAAGAGTCGACACAAGCACATTTGAATTTACTTCAGAAACCAAGTCCGTGGGTGTTGCCAAGTTCTTTTCTGACGCCCATATTTATGAGCTCAGCCGCTGGAACATGGACAACGGCCGGATTAGACCGCAAAAATACCTGTACAAGAATCAAAGCAGTCAAAAAAAGCGTCTCGTCGAATTGGTGTTTGACTGGGATAAAAACATCATCACCAATATCATCAATGGTTCGCCATGGACAATGGCAATAGCACCTGATGTCAAAGACAAACTGTCTTATCAAATCCAAATAACGCTTGATTTGAACAACCAATCCATTCCTAAAGAACTAAGCTATAAGGTTGCAGACGGCGGCAAAATCAAAACCTACCGCTTGCAAGTGCACGGCATCGAAGTCCTGGAAATCAATGGCCGGCAATACAATGCAATAAAACTAAGCAGAAAAAACAAGGATCGAATCACCACATTCTGGTGCGCTGTCAAACTCATGCATCTACCCGTAAAAATAACGCAACAACTTAAAGACGGCAGCGTGATCACCGCAACCATGGAAGAACTGTTGTCGTTCAAGCCGGTACAACTACTACCACATAAAACTACCGCACCGGTAAAACTACAACAGTAAAACGTGAATAATTCCCTTTAAACAACACCACTTAGCCGTTATTGTTTAAGCATGCTTTGGTCGTGCCTCACCCCAATGAATGCTAAAACAGGACATTTAAACCATGACATCATTAAAAATTGTCGAACACCACAGGGAAGTAAATAGGGACACAAAAGCCACACCCCATCTCACCAAGCGCGAAACAGAAATTCTGCATTGGCTGAGTCAAGGAAAAAGCTCACTGGAAATCAGCATCATCCTCAGCATCTGTGAAAGCACGGTAAAATTTCATGTAAACAACACCCTGGAAAAACTACAGGCATCCAACCGCACCCACGCGGTCGCCAAGGCTTTGAGGCAAAAACTGATTTGAGAATCTGTCGTAGTTGCCTCTGGAAACACCTTTAGTCGGTATTTTGAAGCTTCTTATTCACAGCTGCTGACGGACCTTTATTTGTCTGAGGATTGTGGTTGTCGGCACTGATGCGGCTGGCGATCGGACCGCTCTGATCACGATATTTCGCATCGCTACGCTTACGATAAGGCCGGTCCGCGACACCGGACATGGGTTCAAAACTGATGGCCCCAATACCCATTCCCGGCCGTAATGCTAAGGGTAATTTACCGGAGTTGAAAAATTCCAGCACGATATTACCACTCCAACCCGGATCAATACGGTGAGCGGTCACATGCACCATCAGCCCCAAGCGGGCCAAACTGGAACGACCGTCCAACCAACCCACAATATCATCGGGTAGCGTAACGGATTCCAGAGTGATCCCCAACGCCAATTCGCCGGGATGCAGGAAAAACGCCTGACCATCATCGATTATGATTTCGTCACTCATCACCTGCTCTATCGCCGCATCCACTTCGGCCCGGCTTCCGCTCAAATCGATAAAGGGGATGCCATGGGAACTGAAATTGCGAAACCGCCTGCCTAAGCGCAGGTCCACACTGACACCGCTGATGGCATTGTCGTCCGGCCTGGGGTCTACTTTTATCCGACCTTGCGCAAAAGCCGCAAGAATATCCCGATCACACAGTCTCATTTTTTACTCCGCCCGCGCTGCAGCGGGAAGCGATCAATTATTTTGAATCACGATATTGGGGAATTTTGCGCTGAATTCCTTAGCCCTCAAGGACAATTTGGCCGCCATACGCCGGGCGATTTCTCGATAGCTCCTGGCAATCGCCCCGTCAGGGTCAACGGCCACGGTGGGGCGGCCACTGTCCACTTCTTCTCGAATTTTAATATCCAAAGGCAGTGAACCAATAAAATCCACCCCGTATTGATCCGACATACTCTGGCCGCCACCCTTACCAAAAATATGTTCCTCATGACCGCATTGACTGCAAATGTGAATACTCATATTTTCCACAATGCCCAGCACATGGACATCCACTTTCTCAAACATTTTCAGCGCCTTTTTCGCATCCAGCAAGGCAATATCCTGCGGTGTTGTGACAATAACGGCACCACTGACCGGAACTTTTTGCGCCAGAGTCAATTGAATATCACCCGTGCCCGGAGGTAAATCGATGATCAAATAATCAACATCTTTCCACTGAGTATCGTTAAGTAACTGCTCCAGTGCCTGGGTCACCATGGGCCCGCGCCAGATCATGGGAGTTTCCTCCTCGACCAGATAACCGATCGACATGGATTGAATCCCATGTCCCACCAGAGGTTCCAGACTTTTCCCGTCCTTTGATTCCGGTTTCGCATTAACCCCCAGCATGCGAGGCTGACTGGGTCCATAAATATCCGCATCCAAAATACCCACGGTCGCCCCTTCGGCTGCCAGGGCACAGGCAAGATTGACGGCTGTAGTGGATTTGCCCACCCCGCCTTTACCGGACGCTATCGCGATAATGTTTTTTACGCCCGCTATGGGTTTTACCCCTTTTTGTGCGGTATGGGCCTCCACTTTGCTGGATATGGATATTTCCACTTGAGCCACACCTTCCAGCGCAGCCACTTTTTCTTTGAGCTGTGCCTCTAATTGCGCCACATGACCTGCTGCCGGAAAACCCAGCACAATTTCCACATTGACTTTGTCGCCATCTATGGCAATGTTCTTCACACACTTGGCGGACACCAGGTCCTGCCCTAAACAGGGATCAATATATTGCTGAATTGCGGCATTTATCTGATCACGGGTTACACTTGCCATGGCAGTTTTACTCCTAGTTTGGTCAAGCCGACAGGCTTGGGATTCTGTGTTCATTCCAAAGATGACAACGTGAGGGCAAGTTTACACGATTTAAACCCAATATCGTAATATTCTTGTATAATCATATATCTGGCACGGCAACAGCCGCAGCATTTGTATGCCATTATTACATTAACGCTCTGAAAAAAAAGACCAAAGCCATGACTCCAAATTGCCGTAAAATCCTTGTCACCAGCGCATTACCCTACGCCAATGGCTCCATTCACCTGGGCCATATGGTGGAATACATCCAAACCGATATCTGGGTGCGATTCCAGAAAATGCGCGGCCATGAATGCATTTATGTTTGCGCCGATGACGCTCACGGTACTCCCGTCATGCTGCGAGCTCAGGCTGAAGGCATCAGTCCGGAAACCTTGGTACAACGCATTGGCAAGGAACATATCAGCGATTTCAACGATTTCCATATCGCCTTTGATAATTTTCACAGTACCCACTCCGAGGAAAACCGCCAGCTGGCGGAGACTATCTACGAGCGCCTGCAGCAACGCGGCCACATTAGCCGTAAAACCATCAAACAGGCCTATGACCCGGAAAAACAAATGTTTCTACCGGATCGTTTTGTCAAAGGGACGTGTCCCAAATGCAAAACCGAAGACCAGTATGGCGACAATTGCGAAGCCTGTGGCGAAACTTACTCTCCAATGGATTTAATCAACCCGGTGTCCGCTATTTCCGGTGCCACGCCGGTGGAAAAAGAATCAGAACACTTTTTCTTCAAGCTCAATGACTTCGAGCATATGTTGAAAAAGTGGACCCATGCGGGTCACCTGCAACCGGAAGTCGCCAATAAACTGGACGAATGGTTTGATGTGGGCCTGGCGGAATGGGATATCTCCCGTGATAGCCCCTATTTTGGTTTTGAGATACCCGGCGCCCCCGGCAAGTATTTTTATGTGTGGCTGGACGCTCCCATGGGGTATTTCGCCAGCTTCAAAAACCTGTGCGATCGCCGTGAAGACCTGGACTTTGACGAGTACATGGACCCGGAAAGCATGACCGAGCTGTATCATTTTATTGGCAAAGATATTATCCGCTTTCATGCCTTATTCTGGCCTGCGGTATTGGCAGGCAGTGGCTTTCGCACTCCCAACGCCATTTATGCTCACGGCTTTCTCACCATTAATGGTCAAAAGATGTCCAAATCGCGCGGGACTTTTGTGAACGCCAGGGATTATTTAAACCATTTGAATCCTGAGTACTTGCGCTACTATTTTGCCGCCAAACTCAACAGCCGCATTGATGACCTGGATCTGAACTTTGACGATTTTGTCAATCGGGTCAATTCGGATCTGGTGGGAAAAATGGTCAACATCGCCAGCCGTTGCGCCAAACTCATGAAGCGTTTCGATAACACCCTCTCCAGCCAGTGCAGCGAACCGACATTACTGCGACAGTTCACTGACAGCGCGGACCGTATCGCTGATTTTTACGATCAAAGAGAATACGGCCACGCCATGCGCGAAATCATGGCCTTGGCGGATGCAGCCAATCAATACATCGACAAAATGGAACCTTGGGTTTTGGCAAAACAGGAAGGCCAGGAACAACATGTTCAGGACATTTGCAGCATGGGCATTAATTTGTTCAAAGTGCTCATGACCTACTTAAAACCGGTCCTACCGGCCATGGCGCACGAAGCAGAGTTGTTTCTCAATTGTGAAGCTTTGAGTTGGCACAACTACCACGTGCCTTTGCTGGATCACAAAATTAATAAATTCCAACCGCTCATGACCCGAGTGGACCCGGCAAAGGTCGACGCAGTGCTGGCCGATACGCAAAAAAACGCTCAGGCCGGCACCGTGAAAAAAACCCCGGGAACCGCGACGGACGTGGACGCCATCGCGGAGACCATCCAATACGATGACTTCGCCAAAGTGGATTTACGCATTGCCAAGATTGTGGACGCTCAAAGTGTGCAAGGTGCCGACAAGCTATTGCAACTGACGCTGGATATAGGCGTGGAAACGCGTAATGTCTTTGCCGGAATTAAATCCGCCTACGATCCTAAAGACCTTATTGGTCAATATACCGTCATGGTAGCCAATTTGGCGCCACGCAAAATGCGCTTCGGCCTGTCCGAAGGCATGGTACTGGCCGCCGGTCCCGGCGGAAAAGACCTGTATATATTACATCCGGATAGTGGTGCTAAGCCCGGAATGCGTGTTAAATAGCTTAACTTCCATTTAACAACACTTTTAACAACATTTCGATACAGGGCCAGACGACCCGAAAACATGAAAGAGTATGCATTAATACTGATCAGTACAGTGTTGGTTAATAATTTTGTTCTGGTGAAATTCCTGGGCTTATGCCCGTTTATGGGCGTCTCTCGTAAATTGGAAACCGCCACCGGCATGGCACTGGCAACCACTTTTGTACTGACACTGTCTTCGGCAACCAGTTATGTGGTCAATGAGTTTCTACTCATTCCGCTGGACCTTGAGTATTTGCGTACCATTACCTTTATATTAGTCATCGCGGTGGTGGTGCAATTTACGGAAATGTTTGTACACAAAACCAGCCCCTTGCTGTATCAGGTCTTAGGCATATTCCTACCCTTGATTACCACCAACTGCGCAGTGTTGGGTGTGGCTTTATTAAACATTCAGCAACAACACAGTTTTATGCAATCCATTGTTTATGGTTTTGGTGCTGCGGTGGGCTTTTCTCTGGTGTTGATTTTGTTTGCGTCTATGCGCGAACGCATCACGGTATCGGATGTCCCCGAAGCATTTAGGGGGCCGGCCATTGCACTGATCACGGCGGGACTCATGTCCTTAGCATTCATGGGTTTTTCAGGGCTGGATTGATGTTGGCAGCGATACTGGCATTGGGTGCGCTGGCGGTGGTTTTCGGACTGATACTGGGATATGCCGCCATTCGTTATAAGGTGGAAGGCGATCCACTGGTAGAAAAAATAGACGCCTTGCTACCCCAAACCCAATGCGGCCAATGCACCTACCCCGGCTGCCGCCCCTATGCCAATGCCATTGCCAAAGGTGAGGCAGACATTAACCAATGCCCACCGGGCGGCGAGACCACTATTATTGCGTTAGCGGACCTCTTAGGCAAAGACCCTAAACCCCTGAACCCGGAAAATGGTGCAGAAAAACCGCCACGGGTTGCCATCATTGACGAACAAGTGTGTATTGGCTGCACCCTGTGCATACAAGCCTGCCCGGTGGATGCTATTTTAGGCGCTGCCAAGCAAATGCACACTGTGATAGAAGAAGAGTGCACCGGCTGTGATTTGTGCGTGCCTCCGTGCCCGGTCGACTGCATCGACATGGTGGAAATTAACCCCAATCTGGAAACCTGGACCTGGAACTATCCGGCCACCAGCAAAACCAAGCTTCAGTCCTCCGGAGGCAAACTATGATCCGGCGTCTGTTTAATTTCCACGGCGGCGTGCATTTACGTCAACATAAAACCGCCACCCTGGCCAAACCCATCAAAGATGCGGAACTGCCGCAACAACTGGTGTTACCCTTACAACAACACATTGGCCACGCAGCGGAACCCGTGGTCAAGGTAGGCGATTATGTATACCGCAACCAACTCATTGCGCGAGCGGTAAGCGGCATCAGCGCACCGGTGCACGCTCCCAGTTCCGGTAAGGTCATTGCGCTGGAACCTCGCCCGGTTCCACACCCGTCCGGCTTGCAAGCACCCTGCATCGTTATAGAAACAGATGGCAAAGACCAGGATCAACCACAATCCATAGAGCCGCTTAAGGTGGAGGATTTGTCACCACAACAATTGCGCGATCAAATCCATGCGGCGGGCATCGTCGGCCTGGGTGGCGCCGGTTTTCCCAGCTCCATCAAACTGGATCCCGATGAAAAAGTCGTGGATTTGCTGATCATTAACGGAGCGGAATGCGAACCCTATATCACCTGTGATGAAATGCTCATCCGCGAACACACAGAGGAAATCGTCCAAGGACTGATGATTATGCGCAAAGCGCTGCAGGCACAGCATTGCATCATTGCAGTGGAAAATAAAAAGGCCAAAGCACTGCTGTACCTGGAAGCCGTGCTCGAAGAAATGAGTCTGGATTTCGTAGAGCTGGTATCCGTACCCACAGTATATCCGGCAGGTGGTGAAAAGCAGCTGGTACAGGTCATCACCGGCAAGGAAGTCCCCAGCCAGGGATTGCCCTTGGACATCAATATTGTCTGTCACAATGTGGGAACCGCCTATGCGGTAGCCCGAGCCATCCACCACAACGAACCATTGACCTCGCGCATCATCACCGTTACCGGGAGTGTTGCCAAATCGCGCAATCTCCGGGTTCGCTTCGGTACGCCCATTGCCGAGCTGATCCAACAGTGCGGCGGTAACTGCAAAACCTTATCCAAAGTCATCATTGGCGGCCCTATGATGGGCATGGCGGTACACGACATTAATGCACCTGTGATCAAAACCAGCAATTGTATCCTGGCCATCTCTCTAATTAACGATGTACCGTTACCATCACGCCTGGATCAATCCTTACCTTGCATTCGTTGCGGTTTCTGCGCCGAAGCCTGTCCCATGAACCTGCTACCGCAACAATTGTATTGGTATGCCAAATCCAAAGATTTTGACAAAGTTCAGGATTACAACTTGTTTGATTGCATTGAATGCGGCTGCTGTGACTACGCTTGCCCCAGCCATATCCCTTTGGTGCACTACTACCGTTATGCCAAGACAGAAATTTGGAAACAAGAGCGCGAACAACAAAAATCAGACATTTCGCGGCAGCGCCATGAATTTCGCAATCTGCGCCTGGAACTGGAAAAGCAGGAAAAGGCCGCTCGACACAAACGCAAACAGCAAGCCATCAGCGGCAACACGACCGAGGACAAGAAAAAAGCTGCTATCCAAGCCGCCATGGAACGGGTTAAAGCCAAACGGGAACAAAGTTTAGTCCACGCAAAAAACACCGAAAATTTATCCGAAGAACAACAACGACTCATTGCCGAAGTGGACAAGCGTCGTTCCAATCCCGCATCGGGCAAACCAAAGCCACCGGAACAGGATACATGAGACTAAAAACGCCCACATCACCGCATATTCACGCCAATGTTTTCGTCACCACGGTTATGCTGCGGGTGCTCACCGCCCTGCTCCCGGCTGTGATAGCTTATGTGTGGTTTTTCGGCTGGGGTATTATCATTAATTTCCTTATTGCGGTAACCACAGGACTGGTAACCGAAGGACTGATGCTCAAAGCAAGGCAACGCCCCTTATTGCCATTTCTCAGTGACGGCAGCGTGGTGGTTACTGCCCTGTTGCTGGCTTTTTGCTTGCCTCCCCTAACCCCTTGGTGGATTACAGTAACCGGTATGTCGTTTGCTATCGTCGTCGCCAAACATTTATACGGCGGCCTGGGATACAATCCTTTTAACCCGGCTATGGTGGGATATGTAGTATTGCTCATTTCCTTCCCCAAGGAAATGAGCACCTGGCTACCGCCTAACATTCTTAACGATCTACAGGTCGGATTCAGTGATACCCTAAGCGCCATTTTCACCGGAAAATTACCTTATTTCCTAACCATCGACACAGTGTCCATGGCCACACCCCTGGATGAAATCAAAACCCAAATCGGCCTGGGAGAAACCGTAGAGGAAACCGTTAACCACAGTGCCTTGTTTGGCGACTTTGGCGGGGTCGGTTGGGAATGGATTGGTAACTGGATATTTTTAGGTGGCGTGTGGCTAATTTACCGCAGAGTCATCACCTGGCACGTACCCGTTGCCATGTTGGGCAGCATATTTGCCATTGCCAGCATTTTTTTCCTGATGGACAGTGATCACTACACCTCACCCATGTTCCATCTGTTTAGCGGTGCCACTCTATTGGGTGCTTTTTTTATTGCTACCGACCCGGTAAGCGGCTGCACCACCAAAACCGGACAATTGATCTACGGTGCCGGTGTTGGGATGCTGACTTATATAATTCGAGTCTGGGGCGGTTATCCTGACGGGGTGGGCTTTGCAATATTAATCATGAATATCGCCGCACCCACCATTGATTACTACACTCAACCCCGAGTGTACGGCCACAGCAGGAGTGAGTGATGCTGACGCAACATATGCTTCGCACTGCTGTGCTTCTGAGTTTCTTTGCAGTGATGGGTACAACACTGGTGGCAGTAACCCACCAGAACACCAAAGAAAAAATCGCCGCTGTGGAGCGGGAAACTTTATTGCGCAAACTTCATGCAGTCATGCCCGAACACAAGCATGATAATGATCTATTTTCAGACCTGATTACCGTGAGTGCGCCAAAGTTTTTAGGCACTGAAAAACCACGAGCCATATACCGCGCCAGGCTCAAAGGACAACCCACCGGCCTGATCCTGACACCCGTTGCCCCGGACGGTTATGGCGGTGACATCAAACTGCTGTTGGGCGTGGATTTTGACGGTCAAATTACCGGCGTACGTGTGCTGGACCATCGAGAAACCCCTGGTTTGGGAGACGGCATTGAAGAACGCCGCTCCCCATGGATATTTGCGTTTAACGGCAAAAGCCTGGAAAACCCTACGACGCCTAAATGGAAAGTGCAACGGGACGGTGGTGAATTCGATCAGTTCACTGGTGCCACCATCTCCCCCAGAGCCATTGTGAAAGCGATCCATAAGGCCTTGCAATACTATCGGCAAAATCGGGACTGGTTGTTTGAAAAAGATATGGGGCATGTGTTAACACCAGGCCCCATTCAATCCGATCCCTCATCCAACCCACCCCAATCCAGCCCTTCAAGTTCAGGACCATAAACATGAGCACAACCGACATGAGCACTTACAAAAAAATCGCTGCAGACGGTTTCTGGTATAACAATCCCGGGTTAGTGCAATTACTGGGTCTGTGTCCTTTACTGGCCGTCTCCGGCACCGTCGTCAACGCCTTGGGGCTGGGGCTGGCCACCACCCTGGTACTCATAGGCTCCAACGTCACGGTGTCCCTGATCCGTCACTGGGTCCGACCGGAGCTGCGCATCCCCGTGTTTGTCCTGGTCATAGCCTCCTTTGTAACCGCTGTGGAATTAAGCATGAAAGCTTATTTGCACGATTTGTTTTTAATCCTGGGCATATTCATTCCCCTGATCGTTACCAATTGCGCCATTATTGCTCGCGCCGAAGCCTTTGCCTCCAAAAATAATGCAGCCAAATCCTTTCTGGACGGCTTGACCATGGGCTTGGGATTCACTTTGGTACTGTTATGCCTGGGCGCCATACGCGAAGCCCTGGGACAAGGCACCTTATTCGCCAATATGGATTTAATGCTGGGCGAAGGCGCCAAATGGATGACCATTACCTTGGTGGAGGATTATCGCGGTTTTTTGCTGGCCATATTACCACCTGGCGCGTTCTTGGGATTGGGTGCGCTTATAGCCATCAAAAATGTCATCGACAAACGCATAAGCGCCAACCAGAAGTCCCAACAATCAGTCGAATCTTTAGTAGAAAACTCAGATTTACCCCAAGCCCACTAATCTCATTTGAGTATATAGAAAAATCAATTGCGTAAATAGAACGATCAACGGTGCTACTGGGGTGATTAACGGTAGTTTCTCGATGAAATCCACAACCGAATTTGATTATAATAGCCCTAAATAGAACGACAGCCGTCAAATAACAATATTAACAATTTGGGAGGCAATCTCCCTAACGAATACGTTACCAAAGGAAGCAGGATGTATCGTTGTGATCTGCGTAAAAACCTACAAGGCTTCAGTCTGCTGGAACTTATGGTTACCCTCGTCATTATAGGCATGCTTGCGGCGATAGCCGTCCCGCAATATAACCAATATATCGCCCAATCCACCCTTTCAAATGAAATCACGAAGCTAAGCGCCACGCGAATTGCCATGGAACAATTCAAACAGGCGCAAAGACGCTACAACGACAACCCAAACTCCGTCACTTGCGGGGTCAACGTTGCTGATTTTGACACGGACGCGTTCGCCTTTACTTGCACTACGCCCAATGATGGCAATTCTTTTACCGTGACGGCCACCAGCAAGGCTGGAGCAGGCTTAGGGGCAGCCGGTTCCTACGTATACACCATAGACCAGTTGGGTAATACCAACACGACGGCTTACCCCGGATTTACCACAGGGACATTACCCTGTCTTGCGTGGAGAAAGCCACATTGTTAACCTCCCGCCAGAAAAACCAGCGTGCCTTCACAATAATCGAATTGATGGTGACACTTGCGATATTGGGCATACTGTTAGGAATCGTCGTTCCGAGCATGCAGCAACTACTAACTGGCTCACGCCTGGATGATGCACTGCGTGATACGACACTGGTTTTTACCAAAGCCAAGAAGCTGGCTCAATTTGAGGGAATTCCCATTCGGGTAAAAATTGCCGTCGGCGGTGGCGCATTGGAAATTCGGGATACTACCGCAAACGCCAACCTGATCCAGTCAATCCCACTACCAGAAGTAACGGTCAGCACAAATCCTGTCAATACGGATTTCACGTTTGATACGGACGGGGTTCTGGAGGACAGCAAACTCAATACCACACTGATTTTAACGTCAAGCCAAGACAACACAAGAACGAAAATTCTAACTGTCGCCACTGCCTTCGGACAACTGAATGAAACCGATCCGGCTCCTCCGGCTCCAGTAAATTAGCATTACGACATCAGAGTTACTAGAATGAAAAAAACTCAAAATAGGGCATATCAAAAAGGCATCACCATGTTGGAATCCCTGATTGCCATTGCGGTGCTTGCCGTCGGCATGTTAAGCATGCTGCAATATTCCAGCAACACCATGCTCACTATTACCAACAATGGCGTTCGCGCCATGGCATTAAAATCGGCAGCAGAGCAGTTTGTTTTAATGCAACTGCAGGCGGCCAACAATCTTACCAATTTAAAAGATGCACTGGTGGCCATGCATAATGGAGGGAACGGCACCCCCATCACCACCGCAGACAATCAACGCTATCATCTGAGCATATTGGAAATTCGCGGCGGCTACAGCGCCAATGCCATACTCACCACTAATTTATTGGCACACCCGCCTACTTACAATTTTGACACCGATACCACCAACTGGGAATCGCCCTTAACAGCGGGCATAAAAGTGGTATTTACAGATTCTCAAGGGAACACGGTTGCCAATTATGTTCCTGTTACCATACCGTTTAAATAAAGTGACCCAAACGTGTTAGATCACTCACAGCACTTAAGACACAACAAGGGATTTACCCTGACTGAACTCATGGTCGCTTTGGTCGTGGGCAGCCTTGTTTCACTGGCCACAGTAACCGCTTTTAGCACTCAAAGTGGCTTAATTTCACAACAAACCTTACGCATGCAAGCCGCAGCAGACGGCCAAGAAACCTACGACGCAGTTAGCCGAATGTTGCGCCATGCGATCAAAAACAGTATTTGCATTTCCAGTTTGAACAGCGCGGTTTTTACTCGAATTGATTTCACCTTACCACCGGGCATGCGCATTTGGCCAAACAATGTGGGGAGCTTTAGCGATAACCGGGTCCGATTGGAATGGAACAACAACACCAAACAACTGAGCTACGCCAATGCCACACCTAACCTCCTGTTACCAGCACAGTGTGATGACCCCAACCCTCTGAACAATATGACGCCTCTCATGGGAGCCACCACAAAAGCCAATACTCAAATTACGCAATTTGATCTTAGCGATAACAACAATGGTAGTTTTCGCTTACGGATGACAGTACGGGCAGGAACAATAGCATCCACTGCCTCATTGTTTGGCCACGATATTCTACCGAGAAATTAGCAGGAACCAGCACATGAATCCTAAAATCAAATCCATGCCACCCATTCATCGTCAATCGGGATATGTATTGGTACTGGTAACCGTATTCCTAATCATTCTGGCCGGTTCCACCATCCAGTTTTTCAACCGCACTGCGGAAAACACCCAAATCGCAGGTATGTATCGCGACAACACCGCATCACTTTTAATTGCGGAAAGTGCTCTGGATTTCCTGACCAACAGTTTTCACAACGGCTTACACACCGGACCTGCAGGTGGTTCTGGTAGCTGTACAGGCACAAATGCGACGGATCGTTGCAGGGCAGCTGCCATACAACAAAACATGAATAATCCCACAACGCAGCTTTTACCTTATAGCTATTATGTTGCTGATACAGCCTCTGCAACACCCAACCGTATATCGGAAAACCAAGCGTCGATCCTGCAAAACATTGCCAGCAGTGAGGCTAAAAAGGAAACCGGATCCACGCTTATCAATGGCCAAGTACCTGTGGGGTCTCTCCTACGGGTAAGCTCGCTATTTGTAAATGCGAACCAACACCCCCTGCTTTTTAGCACTAACCAACAGACCGGTATTTTAACTCGAATTCAAAATTCAAATGCCTGGAACAACGAATGGACGGTTCAAAATTCCGCTGACTGGAATGCTCTAGACAGAACTATAAAAGCGGCCGCATGGCTTGAATTCACTCAAAACGCATCAGATTCCAATGCCGTGGATATTTACGCGCAGTCCGTGGCTCAAGTGGGTGACAGAAAAAGTTATACCCAAAAATATGTAGGCAGTTATTACAACAGTACGGTTCTTGGCACCTTACCGGTGCTGGCCGAATCTAAACCATAGACACTATGTCTTGTACAAAGCGCATACAAGGTAGTACAACAAGGCAGTTCAACAATAGGGGACGACGCATGTTTAAGAGTAACCACAAGCGAACACTCATGGGGGCAATCTGCGCATCAGCGATGATAAGCACTGGCACAGCGACAGCGGCAAGTGAGGTCATATTTGACAACACCGCCACCCCGCATGCGAAGGCCATCCAGACCAATATGGCATTTATAGCCCCAGGAGGCAAAAGCCAGACCGGTGTTGAAGGTCCTAGTGGCAATGCCATTAACACCGATCAATTTAAAGTGGCCAACCGCGTTATTGGTACAGACGGCACCCACTCACTGTCCATCGATGTCGGCGTTAGCCCCAGTACCGTGGCGGAAAATCAAGCCCAAACACCGGAGAAATACAATTTTTTCACAGCGGGCCAACACTTATTTGATTTGCAGCGTTTACGTACAACGGCAGATTGGCTTTCGGCAAATGTTTCGCCGGACTTAGGGATAGGCATCACTCAATACGGCACAATCACCCTGAAAGAATTTTTAGCCAATGTGCAAAACGGCACTCCCATGTATGGAATCGTCCGGGTATTGATTGGGCTGGAAAAACCGCCCGGAGCGGCAAAATACGGATTTTGTAACGGCGCCTTACCTGCCCCCAGTCTGTGTGAATGCGCTCCCGGCACAAGCGTCTGGAGTGACATCGAAGCCAATGCCACCAGTTGCGGAATAACGTTTAATAAAGATTCTCGCATTGATGTCAAAGGTTCGCTATTGTGGGACTTCGTCGACCACCAGACCAGAAACCCCATTAGTTTAAGCGAACTGCCTACCATTCCACGAAATCTGTATTTCAAGGTGATTGTACCGATATTGGTCAACGCGGATACAGCTGAGCTTGACAACAAATTTGGGTTGGACCGCAAAGTGGTGGGCGAAATCGATAAAGTCGTGAAAAATTCAAGTCACAATATTCCGCTCAACAAAGTACCCCTGTCCGCTAAGCACGCATTCGAAAAGTATCACCAGCTTACGCTTGACAGTACCGTATGGAACGAACTAAACCAGCCCAGCAAGTTACACTTGCTGATGCCCAATGGCTATGAAGCCGGTTGGGCCGAGGCTTTTAATGCGCTGAATCTCACGCGCAACGATTGGACCAACTTGCCGCCTAGCGCTACCTGCGGCGGTTGTGCCAAGTTTAAATTGCCCGCAGGCACACCAGAAACCACAAGCCCGGCGGCTGGACCGTGGGAAGCCAATCATTTTCGCGACGATGGCTTTGAGGATATCCCAACGTACCTGTACACCGGCGGACTTATTGATATGCATGATAATGTCTTTATTTCCGGTTTACTCTATGTACCCCAAGCCATCGAGCTGGAAGCTAAACAAGCCAATGTCGTGCAATATATTATTGGCGGCGTGGTGGTCAGGGACGGTTTTTATATTGAAGAGCATTCCGGCAACAGTAGAACCATCATCAGTTCTGAACCCACCACCTATTCCACGGCTATGGTTAAATCCAGCGGTACCACCTCGCTTACCGCGGTAACTACCGGTCCTGCAGGTGTCCTACCGGGCAACGGTACAACACAAGGCACAGGACCCTCAACGCCTCCCGCCAACGGTGCGGCGGGTGTCATTGCCGGCAACCCGGGCACCAATGGCAGCGGCAGCACCGGAACCGCAGGAGCCACGCGCTGGGTGGAAATCAAACCACTGCCTTAGGAAATAAGGTCTACTACATCACACACAAAAGCCGACTTCTGTCGGCTTTTGTTTTCTAACGGAGAAAAAAATGTTTTCCCAGCTGTATCAAACCCAGTGACTGTGACTCGGTTCGAGACTTCCGCGAGACCAAGCTCACACTATTTATAATAACAATAACAATGAGTTATAGTTTATTTGCGTTTTTTTAAGTATATAAAGATCAGCGGAGTTAATTAAGCGACCAACGGTCGCCACTGCTCGCACAAGTCTGCCGTTAGCTCATACACTTTGAGCACACTCACAAACGGGAGCATACGCATGAGCAATCAGCGTGGTTTTACTTTATTGGAACTCATTGCCGTATTGGCCATTGCAGGAATAGTTCTGACCATGGCCGTTCCCAGTTTCAGCGTGGCCATGAAAAACAACTCCATCGCCATTCAAACCAACAACCTCATCGCTGATATAAACCTGGCTCGCAGTGAAGCCATTAACCGCGGTCGTTCCGTGATGATCTGTCGCAGCGCCGACCCGGGGGCCAACCCACCGGTATGCGGTGGCAGTGTTAACGACTGGTCTGGCGGCTGGCTCATCTTCGCCAGCGGCGATAGCAACACCCAATACGATACCGCCACCGACACCCTGCTGCGCGTTACGGATTTAAATCCGGAGAAAGGCGTTACTGTAATCAGTAATGCCACCGCTAATACGAATCTGGAATACAGAGCCGATGGCAGCGTTAACCAAGGCGGCAACACCTCTTTGTTTGCCATTTGCGATCCCCGCGGTAAAGACTTTGGCAAGCAAATCCAAATCAGTCCCACAGGTCGACCGCGATTGGTGTCACCGGTACCTGTAAGCTGCACCAGCCCCTCTGTATAAGGTAGGACGCTATGCATCACGCAAACAGACAACGGGGCATGACCATGATAGAAGTACTGGTGGCAGTGTTCATCATGGCCGTAGGCTTGTTAGGTATCGCCGGCATGCAGGTCAAAAGCATGAAATACAACACCAGTGCGTATGCCCGATCCCAGGCGCAACTACTGGCCAACGACATGCTGGACCGCTTACGCTCCAATCGGGCCGGTGTCAAACTGGGCCACTATAATAATTTGTTTGCCTCTGCACCTACAGACCCTGGCTGCATCAGCAGCGGTTGCACCCTGGTTGAATTGGCCCAATACGACGCCTTTCAATGGTCCAACCTGCTGGACCAAACCCTGGCCCGAGGCCAAGGTAAGGTTGTACACAATGCCGATGACACCTTTACCATCACCGTTATGTGGGATGACTACAGAACAGGCGCGTCCGGTACCGCCTGTAGTGGCGACCCCGCGGTGGACCTAAGCTGTTTTAGTGTGAGCAGCCGCCTATGAAACCGTTGTCTTTCAAAACTCAATCCGGATTATCCTTAACGGAAACCATGGTTGCCCTGGCCATTAGCCTGATTTTATTGGCCGGTGTGATGCAAATTCTCATGAGCAACAAACAAAGCCACCGTGTACAGGAAGCCTTTGCCCGCTTACAGGAGAATGGTCGCTTTGCCATGCAGTTTATCACCCGCGATTTACGCATGGCCGGTTATATGGGCTGCGCCAGTTTGGATACGGAACCCGGCAACATTGTCGACTTGAATCAGGATGGCGCTGCGGATTTAATCGCCTCGTTTTCGGGAAATGGTTTACAGGGCAAGGAATACGCTGACCTTCCTCTGGCACTGTCCGATACCGTGAGCCTCACGACAACCAATGTCGTTGCGGGTACGGATATTGTTCTCATCAAACACGCCTCACGCACCGGTGTACGTTTGGATGATCCCGTCCCCACCATCAGCGGTCAATTAAAATTGGATGCCACCACCGCATCCGGCATGTTTCAGCCCGGTGACATTTTGTTTGTCACCGACTGTGAACAAGCGGACGTGTTCGCCGCCACAAGTACTAACGCCGTCGGCGCAGCCTATGTAGAGATTGCACACGCCTCCACATTAAACCTATCACCGCCTCATCTTTCCAAAGCCTACACTACAGAAGCGGAAGTGATGAAAATGCAGGCCTCGGCTTACTACATTGCTAATAACAGCGCCGGTGTTCCTTCCTTATTCAAATACAGCCTGGGCAACGCGGACACGCTCAACAGTCAGGAACTGGTGGAAGGAATAGAAGATCTGCAAGTTCTCTATGGCGTGGATTCGGACGGCGACCGAGTCGTCAATCGTTTTGTCGACGCTTCCGGTGTCAGTAATTTCAGCCAGGTGATCAGTGCCCGAGTGACTCTACGCGCACGCACCATTGAAGATAACATCACCACCAATGTGACCGCTTTTGGCGATCACCGGGTGCGCCGCAGTTTTACCACGCTGGTAACCATCAGAAACCGAACCTCTTGAGCCAAGCAAAGGAACTGATTATGAAATCACTCGCATCCCTGCCGAAACAAAATGGAACCGCCTTACTGGTGAGCATCGTAGTCTTAACCATCTTAACTCTATTAGGCATGAGCAGCCTGCGCAACGCTTCAACCGAGGAAAAAATGGCCGGCAATATGCGCGACAAAGACCTGGCCTTCCAGGCTGCAGAAGCCGCATTGCGCGCGGCGGAGAAATACATTGATGACAATGTGATCTCTGTCAATGCCTTTGACACCAACGGCAGTGACGGCCTCTACGATAACAGCGATGACCGCATCTGGAAAAATATTACCTGGACCAATACAGACAGCTTGGAATACAGCGACTTTGACAGTCAATACAAAGTCAGCAGTGCTCCCCGCTATGTAATTCAACACTTAGCCAGCAGTAATTCCGGTGTCGGTAAAGTTACGTTAAAAAACTATGGCCAAGGTATCGGCGCCGGACAAATAGAAACTTTCCTGATTACCGCACGAGCGACCGGCGGTAGCAGCCATAGCGTTGTCATGCTGCAATCCACCTATGGTAAACGGTTGTAGGAAAATGCCAGGCAAATACGCGAACAATGGAAACACCGAGAAAAACGGAGACGCCATAATGAAACGCAATTCAAATTCCTGTCATGATTCAATCATTGTGGCCCCACGCGGTTTTATCCCGTGCGTATGGGCACTGTGTTGCGCATTCTACATGCCCGTATTATCTGCAGCCAACCTCAACCTATCTAATGACGCCCTGGAAGTGGTCAGCAATGTAGAACCCAATGTGGTTATTTTGAGTGACGACAGCGGCAGTATGGACTGGGCGGTTATGACCCCGGAGTTCGAGGGCATGTTTCACCTGGGTGTAGCACCTTACTATTACACCCACCCGGACCCCGGCGTTACAACCACCGATGCACCTGCGGCCAATTACGATCAATGGGTAGTTCCCAGTCAGGAATATCTGGCAGCCCAAGGCCTCGCCTCTCCCCAAGGCGGTGTCTGGCGCGCCTGGAACCACAACTATAACCCTATTTACTACAATCCGGATGTCACTTACCGCCCATGGTCCGGAGTGAACAGTGCCGGAACACCTTACGGTAATGTGAGCGCCACAGCTGCCCCCTATAACCCTTATCAACCGACGCAAGGTATATTGGATCTAACCGCCACTCTAAGTTACAACACCGATTGCGGTTTGACGGCCTGTAGCGCCATCGTTGCCTTATCCACCCCCTTCACCGTGACCAATTTTTACCCCGCACGTTTCTACACCTGGGGCGACAGCGACAGTGATGATATTGTCGATGCCGATGACAGCCACACCCTGGTGGAAATTCGTCCGAGTTTCACCTATACCCGCGTGGCCTTCAGTGACGCTACCGGAAAAGGACGCAGTGATTGCACCGACAATGGGGACGGCACCGCTACATGCACATACACCCAGGAAATTCAAAACTTCGCCAACTGGTTTAGCTATTACCGCAAACGCGACTTAAGTGCAAAAGCGGCTCTCAGCCTGGTGATCGACCCTATTGAATCTGCCCGCATTGGTTTTGCCACTATCAACAGAGCCAACACGGACAATTTACGGGTTGCCAGCATGAACACCGCCACTGCCAGCGGAAACAAACGCAGTCTGATGGACAAACTGTTTGATACCCGCCCGTCCGGTTCCACTCCCTTACGTACCAAGCTGGAACAGGCCGGGCGTTATTTTGAGTGCCGAAATAATGACTTGTTTGGATCCACCGCTGACAGCTCTCCGGGGAGCAGCACCTGCCCTATCCAAGCGGCACCCGCGGGCAGCTGCCAACAAAACTTCACTGTGCTAATGACGGATGGCCACTGGAATGGCACCAATCCCGGCATTGGCAATATTGACAATGATGTGAGCAACTTCAGTAGCGGAGCTTTTGCCGACAGCCACAGTAATACGCTGGCCGACGTGGCAATGCGGTACTACAAGACCGATTTGCACACCGCTCTGGCAGACAATGTTTCCACCACCACTTTGGATATTGACCGTTATCTTGGCCCGGCTCCATTTGAAACCATGCATCAACATATGAGTACCTACGCCATCGGCTTCGGGGTACAAGGCAGTCTCAGTGCCATGCCCACCGATCCCGCTACAGCCTTCAGTTGGCCCGACCCCGTTAGCGGTGACCAGGAAAAAATCGATGACGTCGCTCATGCCGCTTACAATGGCCGGGGTGAATACCTCAGTGCCAATAACAGTCAAACCTTACAAAATGCCTTTAACCGGGTTTTTAGTGAAATTCAGGCGGGCACAGGTACGGCCACGGCTGTTGCCTTTAACACTCAGGAAGTGGAGGCCGGTACCCTGGTATTCCGTGCTTCCTTTAACACCAAAACCCACCGCGGTGATCTGGTAGCCCAGCGTATTTTTCCCAATGGCACTATAGACAGCAACATTCAATGGAGTGCCGCGGAACAACTGGACAACAAAATCAACCCGGACCAACGTGTTATTATCACCTATAGAGACACCGGCAGCAGCACCAGTCGCGGCATGCCGTTCCGCTGGAGCGACTTGGATAGTGGCCAACAAACCTACCTCAACAGCCCACAACCAACCAACATCAGCGCAGCAACCAACACCTTTGGTGATGAGCGTTTGAACTATTTGCGCGGAAGCAATAGCGACGAGGGACCCTCCGGCGCTGACGGGCAATTCCGCGAACGTGCCTTGTATGCCGGAAAACTCGGCGATATTGTGCACTCCACTCCCGTATTTGTCGGTACGCCCCACTTTATAGGCCGCAATGGCGGGGTTTACCCCACCACCAGCGGCGAAACCTATGCCGAATTCGTCACCTATTATAGAACCAATCGGCGCCGTGAACTTACCTACACCGGCGCCAATGACGGCATGTTGCATGCTATCGATGTAAGTGATGGTTCCGAGGCGTTTGCCTATATTCCCAACATGGTAGTAAAAAACCTGTCCCAGCTGAGTAATCCGGGTTACGCCCACCGTTTCTATGTGGACCTTACCCCCAGCATTAACGATGTGTATTTTATGCCGTCAACCGGAACCAATGCCACGGATCTCAGTTGGAATACGGTACTTGTGGGTGGCTTGGGTGCAGGCGGCAAAGGTTACTACGCTTTGAACATTACCCAGCCGGACGATTTCAGTAACGAAACTTCAGCGGCCAATAATGTTCTATGGGAGTTTACTGAAGCCGACGATGGCGGTATTGGTAACAGCGATTTAGGTTTCAGTTTCAGCCAACCCATGATCGCTATGAGTAATGCTGAAGACGGTTCCGGCAATAAACGCTGGGTGGTCATTTTCGGCAACGGTTACAATAGCAGCACCACTGCCGGAGAAGCTTATGTATACGTCTTATTTGTCGATGGCGGACTGGACGGCACCTGGACTTTAAACACAGATTATTACAAGCTGGCCACTGGCAAAGGTATTGCCCAAAGTGCCACTGCCACACCCAACGGCATCGGCGGTCTCAGCGCAGTAGACGATGACAATAACGGTACGGTGGATTACGTTTATGCCGGAGATCTGCAAGGTAATGTGTACCGCTTTGATCTTGCCAGCACCAATGCCGGCAACTGGAACAGTGGTACGGAAATACTGTTCACCGCAAAATACAAAAGCAACTACAGTTTTCCCCGAGATATCGTCCAACCCATAACCAACGCACCGGCGGTGATGAAACACTATCTGGGTGGATATTTGGTCATTGTGGGCACCGGCAGTTGGATGACCGATGAAGATGCCACCAGCACGGACATTCAATCCATCTACGGCTTGTGGGACGACATGTCTGTCAATCCCACCATTACCCAAACAGCCGTCAGCAACCAATTAGTACAACAATACTTTACCAATCACGCGTCAGCGGAACACGGATTTACGGTGCGCACGCTCAGTAACAATGCGGTGGCCTGGAACAATACGGGAAGTGCTGCCGGAAAAGTCAAAGGCTGGTACATCGATCTGGACATGCCCACTGCAGGGACGTATTCCGGCGTTGAGTATCCCGGCGAACGCGCTGTTCGTAATATCCAAATCCGTGGCCGACTGATGTTTGTCAACACTGTCATCCCCAAAAACACCGCCGCTTGTAGTGTGGGCACGGGAGGCTACCAGTTGGGTTTTAACCCCTTTAACGGCGGTTCCGGTGTTAACCAAGTCTTTGACCTGGACGGTGATGGCGCGTTTAACCTTACCGACAATGTCGCCGACACAGCGGGTTACTGGAATATTGTCACGGGCATACGCTTTGACTCCGGCACACCCACGGACGCCGCATTTGTGGGCAATATTCGCTTTACCCAAGCAGGGCAAGACATTGTTGCACTCCGGGTAAATAACAGTGGTGACCCACACACCGGCCGAACATCGTGGCGGGAATTAGAACCATAGAATTTGAAACCATAGAATTTGAAACCATTGAATTTGAAACCATTGAATTTGAAACCATTGAACGGGAAACCGGCAACCACAGTCGTAATTATTTATAAGGGGACTTATATGCGAAACCATAGTTTGACACATGACTGTCTGCGGTCTGGGTTCATAGTAACAACGCTGGTTCTGATCGCCCTATTGTGTGCCGGCGCCAACGCCACAGAGCCCCGGCGCGGCAGTCTCAGACTCAATGCCCCGCTGCCCGCTTACTACCCGGCCCAATTTCCACACAGCGGCAAAATTACTGAGATCGAATCACAAAATTCAATAATAATTAATGGATTACGCTACAAACTCTCTGCTTACGTAAAAGTGCACACAAAAGAATCCAAATACGCTACACTAGGGGCATTGCAGGCAGGGCAGGAACTGGGATTCAAAACAAATACCAGGAGCCAAGCCAATAGCACAAGAGATAGAGGTGAAATCACCGAGATGTGGGTATTACCTACCGGTTCAGTGAAACTGCATTGAACCAAAGCTGCAAATGTAACCAAGAGTACCGCAAGAGAGTCAGTCTATGAATACTAAATTCAAATCCAATGCTTTTCCGTCACTTGTTCCGTCACGCCAAGACGGCTTTACTCTGGTGGAACTCATGATCGTCCTGTTGATTATGGGTATTTTGGCTGGGATTGCGATTCCTCAATATACGGCCAGCATACGCCAAAGCAATATCAGAACGTTACAACCTGCCATGCAAGCTTTCGCTCATGGTATGGAACGGTTCCATAATGAAAATCTCACCTTTGTGGGCACATCAGCCGCCGTACCCGGCGCCCCTCTACCGGGAATATACCCCAGCCAATGGCCACAGCAAGGCACCGCCTACTTTAATTTGACAGTACAGGCAGCGGCCGGCAGCAGCTATACCATACGCGCCACCCCCATCGCCGGCACACCACTGGCCACCGTGGGCATGATGGAATTGGATGCCACCGGCGCCCGGCGCTGGGACAAAAACAATGATGGTGATTTTGCGGATGTCGGGGAAAACAACTGGGACCAGTAAATCCCTAACTGCAAAATAGTACTAAGAACAAATAATATTGCGGCTGCAAATATCATTTATTTATATAAACATATATTCAAATAATTGATTTTTGAGTCACCAACGGAATTTTCTTTATACCGTTTATCCAGCCTGATTGACCACTCATCGAGATCATTGGTTTAAACCATCCTTTTTCCCCATTTCCCCTTGTATACTCTACTTCATGGATAGTAAGGGGTTTACACTGGTCGAGTTAATGGTGGTGCTGGCACTCATCGGCATCATTTATGCGCTTGCCTCCCCCATGGGTACTTTGTTCCAAAACGACAGTGCCGCCTCTTATATGAACGATTTTGTCGCCAGTACCCGTCTGGCCCGCAGTCACGCCATCACCAGCAATGCTCCGGTGACCGTGTGCCCAATGGCCGCCGCCACTCAGCAAATCGCGGAACCCGAGTGCAGCGGCGCCACGAATTGGGAAGCAGGCTGGGTGATTTTTGCCGACAGCAACGGTGACGGCAGCATCACCAACGGCACCGCCGGTGACACCAGCGATGACGATACCATATTACGCTTCTATACCGCCCTGCCCAATAATTTCACTTTGCGTACTACACGAACCCGAATTACGTTCCAAAGCACCGGCATGGCAATTGGATTCAACGGCACTTGGACCTTATGCGACCCCAGCCGCAGCCTTCAAATCGCACGCGGCGCCATTATCCCCATCACCGGACGAACACACTTGGCGGTAGATTCCGACAATGATCGGATTCGTGAGTCTGATGGTACTCCCCTCGAATGTCCGGCTCCGGCTTAACATATTTACAAGTGAAAAACGTGAAACAGACAAAACGCAGCACTTTAGGACTTACGCAGTTAGCGATCGGAAACTTGGCAAACCAACGCGGCTTGACCTTAGCAGAAGTGTTGATTGCCGTGGTCATCCTATCCATTGGCCTGTTGGGCATAGCCGGACTGCAATTAACCGGTTTACGTGGCGCACAAAGTGCCAATCTACGCACACAAGCGACCGTATTGGCCAACGATATAGCTGAACGCATTCGAGCCAACCCGACGGGCGCGCTGAATCCCGTAGACGGCGGGGGTATTGCGCTGGCCAGAAACACCACTTACGCTGACGTATCGCTGGCAAACATTGTGTGCGACCCCAATGAGCCCGGTTTTGTTGCTCCGCCCCGCTGCAGTAAAACCCCGGCAAGTGCCCCCATCAACTGTTCCACCCGGCAAATGGCCATACACGATATTTCCGTGTGGCTCTGCGGTATTGGCAATAATGATGGGGTACAAAATTTGTTGCCGACTCCTGTGGCAACAATAAGTTGTACCGATCTGGTAGCCGGCGACACGGATAACTGCTCTCCAGGTTCAACGCTTTCGGTCAATGTAGGCTGGAACGAAAACGACGCAGCCGTCGGCAACAATGTCAATCGAACCGTTCAACTGTTGATTGTACCGTAACGCGGGCCAGCCAAATGAACACAGACAGAATACACACAAGCACGACATACGGTTTTTCTTTGGTGGAACTGATGGTAGCCCTGGCCCTGTCGTTGTTTCTGGCCGCCGGTGTTATGAAAATCTATGTCAATAACAAAGTCTCCCAGGAAGTGCAGCAGGTCGCCGGAGAAATGGTGGACAATCAACGCAGCGCCCTGGAGTTCATCAGCCGTGACTTGCGCGATGCCGGTTTTACCAATGTTCCCGGCTTGGCGATCATTGACAGCACCTTGTCCGCTGAAGGCGCCAATGACAGCAGCGATACTATCGCCATTAACAAACAATCAGCCACCGATTGTCTGGGAGTCGGTACTGAGGATGATAGCGGCATTGCTACCAATACGTACTTTGTCAACAATGGCAGACTCATGTGTCGTGGCGTAAAAACCGTACAACCCATCGCCGATGGCGTGGAAAGTATGCAGATTCTCTATGGCGAAGATACCGATGCCATTACACCGGGGGGTATTCGTACCGCAAATCGCTACGTGGGCAAAGACGATGTCATCAATTTCGGAAACGTAGTGAGTGTGCGCATATCCATATTATTTCGAAGCAGCAGACCTATTGTTGCTACTGCGCAGGAAGAGACCTACAACCTCTTGGATGCAACCCCAATTACGGTAAATAACAATATTGCGGCCATTGCCGTGGCAGACCTGGACCGATTCCGCCGCCAAGTGATTACCTCAACGATTTCATTTCGCAACAATTTGTAACCGGTATAAAAGGAACCCAAGGAGCGTATGATGAGTTTACAGCCACAGCAGCAAGGAACCGCCCTGGTGGTAGGCCTGGTCATACTGGCCATACTCACGGTATTAGGCACTTCCAGTCTCAGCAACAGCCTGCTGGGCGAACGCATGGCCGCCAACACCCAAAACAATACGCTGTCCTTTCATACGGCCGACTCCGCCGTGCAAAGAACTGTCGCTCTGCTGCGCCAAAGTGAAGCGGAAGCAAACGATGCCCGCACCAATGTCGATACCCTAAGCTTTCCCGAACTGATAGGAACCCGCCCCAGCACCAATACGACGAATCTGGAATTTACCGGCGCGCGTCATATCAACGGCAGCAAAGCCAATGACCGTAACGGTGTGATAGCCCATTCCTTTCGCATCACCTCCACGGCGACGATTACCAATACGCCCACCTCCACCACAGTACGCCAGTCTGTTGGCAAAGGGCCATATTTGCGCGACCAGGTGAAAGAACTCACTATTAATGCGGCAAACTAACTCATTCATTAGTTAATGGTAAATCAAGGAATCCATTATGAATAAATTAAATAATCACTGGAAACCCCTGACAGTTGCATTTTTGTACACCAGCCTATGCGCTGTGCCGGTGTGGGCGGATGATACAGAGATTTATAGCAGCAACCGCAACGCCGCAGGTGGTGACCCTGTCAATGTACTGTTTATCATTGATACGTCCGGAAGTATGGATGAGCCTCTGACAGGTGAAAGCGATAAAGACAACAACAAAACCACCGGCGGTCCGAATAGAATGGACGCTGTAAAACAAGTCATTAATGAGATCTTGTATGCTCCGGGTGGAGGAGTAAACCCGGAATTTTCGGGCAAAAATCTTGCGCTCATGCGATTTGACAACACCAGCGGTAATGCCGAAGGCGGCAGTTTTCTAACGGGTTTCCTCAGACTGAGTGACACAAACGCGACAACCTTATCAAGCCAAGTGCAATCCCTTTCCCCAAGCGGTAGCACACCGCTGGCGGAAACCTTTTTGGAAGCGGCCTTGTTTTATCAGGGCAAAGCTCCCAAATACGGAAACACAGCCAACCCACCAAACGTGTGCGAAGTGAAGGATAATGTTGATGGACTGTATATATCACCATTCAACACTGCAGACATCACCAACAGTTGCAGCACTGCCGCTACGACGACGATTACAGAGTCCGTCGCCGGCAGTATGGAATGCGCCACTAACAATCACGTTATCATACTGACCGACGGTGCACCCAATAAAGACTCTACAAACACCTCAGATCTTACAACTTATTTAACCGGCTATCCTACCAATCCTGATACCGCCTCACCCGACTACCCAGTTCCCGCTGAGTGTGCAGGCGATAAAGTTACGGGAACTAAACGCAACTGTTTACCCAACATTGCGGAGTATTTGTATAAAACTGACTTTGACAGCAATCGCGATGGAATACAGAATGTTATGACCAACACCATCGCTTTCGACTTATCCCAAGATTCCAATAGCACTCAGTTTTTAGCGGATACCGCAGCTGCCGGCGGTGGAAAAAGCTTCGAAGCCGACAGTATTGCCGGCCTTTCCGCTGCGATTAGATCCATACTATCGGAAATACAGATAAAATCCGGATCCTTTGTGGCTCCTTCAGTATCCGTAGACAGCAACAACCGATTGGTGCACAACAACACCATGTATTTCGGCATGTTCAAGCCGGAGCAAACCGAGCTGTGGAACGGCAATATTAAAGCCTATCGCCTGCAAGACGACAAACTGGTGGACTTTACCAGCCCCAATCCTCTGGATGTATTAAACAATGACGGCACACTGAACTCGGATAGCAAAAGTAAATGGAGCAGCGCTGCTGATGGGAATGATGTGACCGCAGGCGGTCTGGCCACATCCATGCTGTCGCAAGGCGTGCGCAAAGTTATCACATTCCTGGGAACTGACAGAATCCTCAACGAAGTAACAGAAACCAATGCCAATATAACCAGTACCATGCTTAACGTCACTGACGCAACCAGAGTCGCATTGCTACAATGGGCCCGCGGCGTGGACGCATACGATGAAGACGGTGACACAAACACTACCGAAATGCGGCACTTCATCGGCGATCCCTTACATTTTCAACCTATTCTGTTAGAACACAGTGATGGGAATAGCTATTTGTTTTTTGGTACCAACCAGGGCTTTTTGCACGCTGTTGACGTGACGACCGGCACCGAGAAATTTGCATTCATTCCCCAGGGCATGCTGGGTAAATTGAAAACCCTGTCCGATAATCTGGCCACTTCCACCCGAACTTACGGAATTGATGGCAATGCCGGCGCCGCCCGAATCAACGGCAAAACCTACATTTATTTTGGCAGCCGTCGCGGTGATCGCAACTACTACGCCCTGGATGTTTCCGACATGGCGAACCCCGTCCTGGCTTGGACACTCGAGGGCGGTAATAACGACTTCCCGGAAATGGGCCAAAGCTGGGCCGCCCCCGTCGTCAGCAAAGTACGTATCAATAACGTGGACAAGGCCGCCATCATTGTCAGCGGCGGTTACGATGAAGGTGCCGAGGATACGGATGGCACCGGAACCAAAACCATGGGACGGGCTGTATATATTGTTGATGCGGAAACCGGCGCTAAAATCTGGTCCGCCACCGGCGGTACAGCCGCCCGCAGCGGCACCGAACTGGTACTTCCGGAGTTAACCAATAGCATCCCGGCCACCATTGCTACGCTGGACAAAGACCTGGATGGATTCACTGACCGCCTCTATTTTGCGGATGTGGCCGGCCAGTTATTCCGTGTTGATTTAGATGCAGTAACAACAGACACTGCCGGCGCAATCACCGGTACCAATATTCCTAACGGCGGAGTTATTGCCAATCTGCGTGGCAGCGACCCGGCGGATCAACGTAAATTTTTTAATGAAGTGGAAATCGTCTTCACCAAGTTCGGCGCCAAACACTATATCTCTCTTAACGTGGGTTCCGGTAACCGTGACAACCCTCTGGGAACGAGTATCAACGACGCCTTTTACTCGGTACGGGATGATTCCCCCTATGCGGCACCGCATAGCTACAGCACCATAACCGTAACCGATTTGATGGATATTACCAGCGGTCCTGTAGACATGAACTCACTGCTGGGAGGCACAATCCAGGGTTGGAAATTGCCCATGAGCGGAAGTGGCGAGAAGGTATTGTCCGACTCCTACACCTTGAACAACAAACTCATGTTCACCACGTATACACCGGCAGCAAACACCAACACTAATAGCTGCCAACCCACCTTGGGTACGGCAAAAATGTATGTCATCAGTCTGTTTGACGGTTCGGCGGTGCTGACCGACCGTGCCGTGGAATTGAAAAACCCCGGTATTCCAGCCAGCCCTGCAGTGGTATTCAGCAATGAGGGCACCAACGCCAACCCCGGCATCAATGTATTGGTAGGTATGGAGAATGTGTCCAACTTGCAATTGCAAGCGGTACTGCAGAAAGCACCAAACTGGGAGGTGAATCCGCCGGCTGACGCAGGAACAGGTACCGGCAGCGGAACAGGCGCTGACACCGGAACGGGTACAGGGACCGGGGCGATGGTGGACACGGGAACAACTGCTCCCTAACCCCAACGCTGTTCAACAATCAAAAAAGGCGGGCCAAATTGGCCCGCCTTTTTTATGGAAACATATATTTTATTGAAATATTTAGTTTCCCGATCAAACAGCTCCTTAGGCTAATGACCGCGGCAAAGAAAACGACACATTCTCCCGCACTCCGTTCGCCTCCCGCGCCTCTTCACCTCCAAGCTGTTTCAAGCGCTCTACCACTTCTTTCACCAACACTTCGGGAGCGGACGCCCCGGCGGTGACGCCCACAGCCTGTTTGTCCTGCAACCAGGCAGCATCAATTTGAGCAGCATTGTCGATTAAATACGCTTCTGTACCCATGCGTCTGGCCAATTCACATAAACGGTTGGAGTTGGAGCTGTTTTGAGATCCCACGACCAACACCAAATCACACTGCGAGGCAAAGTTTTTCACCGCATCCTGGCGGTTTTGGGTGGCATAACAAATGTCGTCTTTCTTGGGCCCTTCAATCTTGGGAAATCGCGCTTTTAAGGCATCAATGATCTCGGCCGTGTCGTCCATGGACAGCGTGGTCTGGGTAACATAGGTGACATTGTCCGGGTCTTGCAATCGCAATTGGGCCACATCTTCCAACGTTTCCACTAGGATCATACGCCCATTGCTGTTTTCGTACTGCCCCATGGTCCCTTCCACTTCCGGGTGTCCGGCATGACCAATGAGGATACATTCACGTTCACCGCGCTGGTGCCGTGCCACTTCCAGATGCACCTTAGTCACCAATGGGCAAGTGGCGTCAAACACTTTTAGCCGACGTTGTTCCGCTTCCTTTTGTACGGCTTTTGACACACCGTGAGCACTGAAAATAACCGTACCTTGATCCGGCACCTCGTGCAGCTCTTCTACAAAAACGGCTCCCTTCTCCCGCAAGCAGCTCACCACGTATTGGTTATGGACGACTTCGTGACGCACGTAGATCGGCGCCCCAAATAATTCCAAAGCCCGCTCAACTATATCAATGGCACGGTTTACGCCGGCGCAAAAACCCCGGGGATTGGCTAGTAGAATTTGCATAGTAAGATCCAGTTTTGCCTAAATGGAATAAATTAATGGTTCTGTTGTGGTCGCACTCTGCTGCTGTTTTGGTTATGTTTTATGGCTATGTTTTATGGCTATGTTATCGATCATGAAGCGTTTTCCACTGACAGAATTTCGACATCAAAAGTTAACTCATGACCGGCCAACGGATGGTTAAAATCCACCATCACCTGTTCCTCATTCAACTCTACCACTGTACCGGGGATTTCATCTCCCCTCGGCGTACTAAAACCCACCACTTGATCCGGCGCCAAAGCCATGTCCGGCGGGAAAACGCTGCGAGCCATAGCGTGAATATTGGCCTCGTCGCGTAAGCCGAAAGCCACTTCCGGTTCGATTTTCAAACTTTGTTTGTCACCCGGTTTCAGCCCCAATAAGGCGATTTCCAGCCCTTGAATAAAAGTACCGTCACCCATTACAAACTCCAGAGGCTCGCCATCTTCCTGGGTGGTTTCCGCCACCAACCCGTTTTCCAACGCCAGGCTAAAGTGCAAGCACACTTTTGATCCATGTTGAATTAGGTGCGAGCTGTCCGGTGCATCCGTCATGCTTATAACTTGTACACTATTCCGCTTTCTCGGAATCGGAGTGGTTTTGCTCTGCCGCTTTCGCTGCCGCTTCGGCCTTGGATACCTTAAAGGTATCGTAAGCAAAAATAATCACACCAATGGTAATGGCCGAATCGGCTATATTAAACGCCGGCCAACGGAACACGACAAGATACACATCGATAAAGTCGACCACATAACCCAGACTCAAGCGGTCCCACACGTTACCCAGCGCCCCGCCCAAAATCAATGACAATGCCAATGCTAAACGGGATTGGGTTTTATCCAAGCGCATTAACCAAACCATGATCATGGCACTCACACCGATGGCCACTACGCTTAAAAACCAGCGCTGCCAACCGGACTCATCGCTTAGAAAGCTAAAGGCTGCACCGGGATTATGCATTAAGGTAAAATAAAATCCCGGCAAGATTTTCACCGGATGGCGCAGCTCCAACATTTCACTGGCCATTGCCTTGGTCACCATGTCCAGCAAAATCACCACTGCGGACAACCATAACCATTTCAACATGGGCATGCTATTGCCACTACTCATATAGCACTCTTTCTACCATACAACGGCGCCGATATTCTCATCACGTAAATGAACGGTCTTCACCCGCCCCGTCCACATTGTCAATGCAGCGACCGCACAACTCGGGATGCTGCTCGGATTGGCCCACGTCTTCGCGCAAATGCCAACAACGCACACACTTACTATGCTCCGAAGGTGCCACTGCAATCCAGAGCTCATCACCCTCCGTCAGGGTGTAATGCTCAGCATGGTCCGGCTTATCCGTTTCGCGGTGCAAGCGGGCATAAGAGGTAATCAAGACAAACCGCAGCTCATCCTGCAACATAGCCAGTTGTTCGTACAACTGAGCACCGCAATACAAATCCACTTCCGCTTCCAGGGAAGAACCCACCCCACCGGCCACACGCAGTTTTTCCAATTCTTTGGAAACAAACTCACGCACCTGGATCACCTGACGCCAATAATCCAAACCCATGGACACCGGTTTTAGATCATGGGGAAAATCCCACCAAGTAGTCAAAAATACCGATTCCCCTCCTCCCTGCCCCGCTTCCTGACCGGGAATGTTTTTCCAGATTTCTTCAGCCGTAAAACTCAAAATGGGCGCAACCCAACGTACCAGCGACTGGACAATGGCATACATGGCTGTCTGTGCTGAACATCGAGCCACACTGCCTGCCCGCGTCGTGTATAAGCGGTCCTTGATCACATCCAGATAAAAACTGCCCATGTCGACATTGCAGAAATTATGAATGCTTTGATAAATCTTGTGAAACTCATAGCTCTCATAAGAGGCCAGGATCTGTTCCTGTACTTGAGCCGCACGAGCCATGGCCCAGCGATCCAAGGACAGCAGATCATTTACAGCAACGGTATTTTTCTGCGGATCAAACCCATGCAAATTACCCAGTAAGAACCGTGCCGTATTACGCATACGTCGATAAGCATCGGCAGTACGTTTGAAGATTTCATCAGATACTGTAATCTCGCCGCGATAATCCGTGGCGGATACCCATAAACGTAAAATATCGGCACCCAACTGGTTCATGACTTTTTGCGGTGCCAAAGTATTTCTCTGAGACTTGGACATTTTCTTACCATCCGCATCCACAGTAAATCCGTGGGTCAACACTTGTTTGTACGGTGCGGTACCGCGCATAGCCACTGAAGTCAGTAAAGAGGACTGAAACCAACCGCGATGCTGATCGGAACCCTCCAGGTATAGGTCCGCAGGTACCTCCAGGCCATCGCGGCGTTGCAATACGGCGGCGTGGGTCACACCGGAATCGAACCACACGTCCAGAGTATCCGCGACTTTTTCATAGCTCGCTGCCTGTTCGCCTAATAGGGTTTGCTTGTCCAAGGAAAACCAGGCATCGATGCCTTGCTGCTCCACTCGCTGGGCGACTTCCTCAATCAGTCGATCCGTCTCCGGATGCAACTCGCCGGTTTTGACATGAACAAATACAGCCAGAGGCACACCCCAGGTACGCTGACGTGAAATACACCAATCAGGGCGGTTTTGTACCATGCCTTCGATACGCTCCTGTCCCCAACCGGGAATCCACTGTGTATCCTGAATGGCTTGCATAGCGGAATCGCGCAGACCATTTTGTTGCATACTGATAAACCACTGGGGTGTGGCCCGAAAGATAATCGGGGTTTTGTGACGCCAGCAATGAGGATAGCTGTGTCGCAAGGATGCCTCATGCACCAGCTTACCCTTGGTTTTCAATACTTCAATGACATGGTTATTGGCTTTGAACACATGTTCACCGGCAAATAACTCCGTATCCGGTAAAAAACAGCCGTCATTACCCACCGGGTTATCCACCGGCAAATGATACTTGGTACCCACCACATAGTCGTCCTGACCATGCCCGGGAGCGGTGTGTACTGCGCCGGTACCCGCATCGGTGGTAACGTGATGCCCCAGGATGATGGGCACTTCACGCTGATAAAACGGATGTTGCAGCTTGATGCCCTCCAACTCTGCACCTTGGCAATAGGCTACCACCCGGTATTTATCCCGGTTATAGCGCCCCATGGTATCTTTTAATAGCGCTTCGGCAATCAGCAAGCGCTCTACGCCGTGCTCGCCCTCGGACTGCACCAGGGCATATTCCAGTTCAGGATTCAGTGCCACGGCTTGGTTAGCAGGCAATGTCCAGGGAGTAGTGGTCCAGATCACCACAGACAAGGGGCCTTCGCCACAGCGCCCGTCGGGATGTTGCATGCGTTCCAACAGCGCCGCTTCGTTGAGTACACTGAAACGTACATCGATGGCCATGGAAGTTTTATCTTCATATTCCACTTCTGCCTCGGCCAAGGCGGAACCGCAATCGGTACACCAATGCACCGGTTTAAATCCCTGAGTGACATGTCCAGCCTTAATAATGGAACCCAGAGCACGAACTATGTCGGCCTCGTTCTGGTACGCCATAGTCAAATAAGGATTATCCCAATCGCCCAGAACCCCCAAGCGTACAAAATCCTTGCGTTGTCCATCCACCTGTTTTTGGGCGTAGTCGCGGCACCCCTGGCGAAACTTTTCCACGCTGACTTTGCGACCGGGTTTACCTAACTTTTTCTCCACATTAAGTTCAATCGGCAGACCATGGCAATCCCAACCGGGCACATAGGGCGCATCAAATCCACTGAGTGTTTTGGACTTAACGATAATGTCTTTTAATATTTTATTCACCGCATGGCCAATATGAATGTCTCCATTGGCATAGGGAGGACCGTCATGCAGAATGAAACGCTGACGCCCTTCACCCAATTGACGCATTTTTTTATACAGTTCCGATTCCTGCCAGAATTTAAGCGTTTCCGGTTCCCGGTTAGCCAAGTTGGCTTTCATAGGGAAAGCGGTTTGGGGCAGATTGAGGGTATCTTTATAGTCAGCCACTGCTCGTCAGTTTCCAGTTGAGGTGAATAAAATAATAAAGTGATTAATTAATAAACTTAGACCAAATCGGAATATTTTAACCGTTTGTCAGGCTTCGCTACCAGCAAAAATCGCTCTGGCAGCGACAGCATCTTTGTGAATTTGCTGTTTCAAAGCCTCGAAGGATTCGAACCGCTGCTCACTACGAATTTTTTGTATAAACAACACTTCCACATAAACCCCATAAATCTCTGCATCAAAATCGAACAAATGTACTTCCAGCAAGGTTCGCTGCCCATCCACCGTGGGCCGGTTACCAATATTGGCCACACCTTGACGGGCCTCGCCACCCAAACCGGTCATGAGTACCGCGTATACCCCCAACACAGGAGTATTGCACCGGTGTAAATAGATATTGGCTGTAGGAAAACCAATGGTGCGACCGCGTTTATCCCCGTGAGCCACCCGCCCGCACATGCCATAAGGCCGCCCCAATAACTGCTGGGCCAGCATGAAATCTCCCTGTTCCAATGCCTGGCGTATGCGCGTACTACTCACACGTTCGCCGTCGCGAAGAAAAGAACGAGTATTGCAAACCTCAAATCCCGCTGCCGCGCCACTGCTTTGCAAAAACGCAAAATCGCCGCTGCGGTCTTTACCGAAGCGAAAGTCATCCCCAACCACCAGATATTTTACATCCAACCCTTGTACCAGTACGGTATCCACAAACTCCGCCGCGGACAAACCGGCCAAATGGTCGTCAAATCGCAGACACAACACCCGATCCAAATGGTGCGGTTTCAAGGCTTGCAGCTTTTCCCTCAACCGGGTCAACCGCGGCGGCGCCTGATCTTTTCGAAAAAACTCCTGTGGTTGTGGCTCGAAGCTGATCACCACACAGGGCAAACCCAGTTGGACAGCTTTTTCCAGACACTGATCAATCACTGCCTGATGTCCCAAATGCACGCCGTCAAAGTTGCCAATGGTGGCAACGCAATGGCGATGCTGCTCGCGTAGATTGTGTAAACCCCGAATTAATTCCATATCAACCGTGTTTTAGTAGAGCCTTAAAATTCATACCCAGGATATACAAGGTAGAAAAATAAACCGCGCCGCCGATACCCACCCACATACCCAGCCGCAAAACCCGCTCATACACGGAAGCCTCCAGCCAGGGCGACATGTCGGCAAAAGCCAGGTACATGGAAGCCGTCATCAACACACATGCCACCAAAACCCGTAGAATCAATAAACCCCAGCCACTTTGGGCTTTATAAACCCCGTCCCGACGCAAACCCCGTAATAACATCAGGGAATTGAAAATGGCGGAAATTGCTGTCGCTGCCGCCAGGCCCACATGGGGCGCCTCATAGGCCCAAACCAACATACCGCCGACCAATAAAACGGTAAACAGCATTTTAACACCCACGGATTTAATAGCGATTTTTACCGGAGTTTTGGTATCCTGTCGGGCAAAATACCCCGGCGACAACACTTTAACATAGATGAATCCCAACAAGCCCACGGAGTAAGCCATTAAGGCCAACTGAGTCATGTGCATATCATGTCCCTTGAATTCACCATAGTGAAAAATGGTAATAATCATGGGACCGGACAGGGCTATCAAACCTACGGCCGCCGGAGTGCCGATGACCATAACCCAGCGCATGGCCCAATCCAGAGTTCGGTTAAACTTATCAGCATCTGCGCCGGCATGTTTGGCCGACAAGCTCGGCAAGATGACTGTGGCCACAGCCACACCAAAAACGCCAAAGGGAAACTCCACCAAACGATCCGCATAGTACAACCAGGAAATGCTCCCCGCGGCTAAAAAAGTGGCAATCCACACATCGAACAGTAAGTTAAGTTGCTGTACCGAGGAGCCGAACAAAGCGGGAATCATCAAGTCTATGATTTTTTTAACCCCTGAATCACGCCACCCCCACTTGGGCCAGGCCAGTAATTTCAACTGCCAAATAAATGGGATTTGAAATGCCAACTGCAACGCCCCGGCGGCAAACACCCCCCAAGCCAGGGCCACGATGGGTTGTTCCATATGAGGCGAAAGCCAAATGGCTGCGGCTATCATGCACAAATTCAGCAACACCGGGGTAAATGCCGGAATACCGAACTTACCGTAACTGTTCAGCACACCCCCGGCCAGCGCCGTGAGGGAAATAAACAGAATATAGGGAAAAGTGATACGCAGCATGGTAGCGGTAATTTCCTGACGCGGCGCATCGTCCATATAGCCGGTAGCAAACACCATCACCAGTATAGGCGCGGCAATAACCCCGATAAGGGTAATAACAAATAAGATTAAACCCAGGGTGCCGGTGACATTACGCGCCAGTTCCCGCACCTCCTCATGCTCCTTTGTGGTTTTATACTCGCTCAGTACAGGTACAAAGGCTTGGGAAAAGGCACCTTCCGCAAACAAACGCCGCAAAAAATTCGGAATCTTAAAGGCAATAAAAAAAGCGTCGGTCAGGCCATCAGCGCCGAAATAACGGGCAAATACCACATCACGTACCAAGCCGGAGATACGGGACAAGAAGGTATTCCCACTGACGATCGCGGTGGATTTAAACAGTTTTCGGCTCATTGTTATATCTTATTGATAATATTAGTTAATTTTACCCGCATCCGTATGCGGGGGACAGTAAGCCACGAGCAGTGCAGTTTACCCCTCCTAAAGCGAAACAACCAGTTACCCGACACATTCCGAAACCGCTCCAGACCCTAAAAGCATTGACAAACGCAGCGAAAACAAGCATATTACGCGGTCCGTAAAACACAACCAAAGAATTTGGAGTAAACCATTGGCAAATTCAGCACAAGCCAGAAAGCGTGCCCGCCAGGCGGAAAAACATCGCGAGCATAATGCCAGCCTGCGTTCCAAGCTGCGCACCAACATTAAGAAAGTGGTCTATGCCATCGAAGCCGGTGAAAAAGACAAAGCTTCCGAGCTGTACAAACAAGCTGTGCCGGTCATAGACAGCATGGCAGGCAAGGGCGTGATCGCTGCCAACAAAGCTGCACGGCATAAAAGCCGCCTGAACGCTCGCATCAAAGCGCTGTAGGTTTTCTCTTCCGCCAGGAAAGACAACTTCTTATTTTTGGGCCGACAAGGCTGATCGATAAGAGTTAGCGGCACAAGCTTAGACAGTAAAGGCCGGATTGGATTCAATCCGGCCTTTACTGTTGTCTATTTATTTATTGGCAATTACTTACTGCCGGTCCCGTCTCGTCTCAATCAACCTATTAGCAATAGCCGCGCCAGCTTTGGATAAAAATATCTCCAGCCTTTAAACCAATACCAAATTGTCCCGATGAATCAACTCCGGCTCATCCACATAACCCAGGATAGATTCAATAGCGGAACTGGGCTGCCCCACAATTTTTCCAGCCTCCACAGCCGCGTAATTAACCAAACCGCGAGCCACTTCCCGACCCTGCTGATCCAGACATTGCACCAGCTCACCGCGCCGGAACTGCCCTTCAACCTTTTTCACACCCACCGGTAATAGACTGCGCCCCGATTCGCGTAAAACCTTTACGGCACCTGCATCCAGCACCAAGCGGCCGCGACATTGCAAATGCCCCGCCAACCACTGTTTACGCGCTGCCAGCGGCTCCTTATCCGGCAACAACACCGTACCCAACGCCTCTCCATCCAGCACCTTACGAATCACGGCCTCTGTAGAACCGTTGGCGATAACCGTGGTCGCTCCGGAGCGAGCCGCCAGGCGGGCCGCCCGCACTTTGGTAAACATACCACCGCGCCCTAACTTACCCGGATCTCCGCAAACCATTTGATCTAAGGCCGGCTCACTGGCATGCTCTTGCTCAATCAATTCAGCATCCGGATGGACTCTGGGGTCTTGCCGGTACAATCCGTCCTGATCCGTCAGTAACAATAGAGCTTCCGCTTCCACCAGATTAGCGACCAAGGCCGCCAGGCTGTCATTATCACCAAATTGAATTTCTTCGGTGGTTACCGTGTCGTTTTCATTAATCACCGGAACCACTTTTAGGCGCAACAAACTCAGCAGAGTGCTGCGAGCATTGAGATAACGTTGACGATCGGACAGATCTTCATGGGTCAGCAGAATCTGAGCCGTGTGGATACCGTGCTTCTGAAACCGGGATTCGTACGCCTGCACCAACCCCATCTGACCCACAGCCGCCGCCGCCTGCAACTCAAACAATGCTCGCGGCCGCTCACTCCAGCCCAGCCGCATCATCCCCTCGGCCACGGCACCACTGGAGACCAAAATCACCTCCATACCCTGCCGGTGCAAGTGAGCCACCTGCTCCACCCATTGGGTGATGGCTTGCTGATCCAAGCCGCGGCCCTGGGCCGTCAATAAGGAACTGCCGATTTTGACTACCCAGCGTTTTTTATTTTTAAACTCCAGACGCGAGCTCATTCTTCTTCCGTATCCGCCGTTGACGCGTGTTGTTCAATGTGTTGCATTATATCGAACATCAATTCCTGTGTACCTTGTTTTGCCAGGGCCGAGATTGAATAAACCGGCCCCTGCCAGCCCAACTTTGCTACAATCTGTTGGCAGTGGCTTTCCCGTTCCTCTTCCGGTAATAAATCCACTTTATTCAATACCAGCCAGCGCGGCTTTTGCACCAGCTCTTCACTGAACTGTTGCAATTCCTTCACTATAGCCTTGGCATCCTGCACCGGATCGGCAGCCCCTTCGTAAGGCAATACATCCACCAGATGCAGAATCAAACGAGTACGGGATAAATGTTTCAAAAACTGTATTCCCAGCCCGGCACCTTCCGCGGCGCCTTCAATCAAACCGGGAATATCAGCGATCACAAAACTGCGATCCGCCTCGATACGTACAACGCCCAAATTGGGATACAGGGTGGTAAAAGGATAGTTGGCCACCTTAGGACGGGCCGCAGAGACGGCGCTGATGAGCGTTGATTTACCTGCATTGGGCAAGCCCAACAACCCCACATCAGCGAGAACTTTTAGCTCCAACAATAGGTGCAAAACCTCGCCTGGCGTACCCGGTGTGCTCTGGCGAGGAGCGCGATTAACACTGCTCTTAAAACGAGTATTACCCAACCCATGAAAACCGCCCTGAGCCACCAAAAGCAACTGTCCCGGCGCTACCAAATCACCGATCACCTCATCAGTATCGGCGTTTTTCACTACTGTACCTACAGGGACACGAACCACCAGATCTTCACCCTTTTTTCCGGTGCAGTTCTTACCCATTCCGTTCTGACCCCTCTCCGCCCGAAATTTGCGCTGGTAGCGAAAATCCGCCAGTGTATTCAAGCCGGTATCGGCCTCCAAATACACACTGCCTCCATCGCCACCGTCACCGCCATCGGGGCCGCCTTTAGGAATATATTTTTCACGGCGAAAGCTCACGCAGCCGCTACCACCGTCTCCGGCAGCGACTTTTATGATGGCTTCATCAACGAACTTCATGGCTTTGCTCTAATTTTCCAGACATTTTCCAGTCACATACTAAAAAGCCCCGAGAACGGGGCTTTTATATATAGCGTTTAGACCGTAACCGGGTATAAGTCAGATTCCGCCTTTAAGCCGGATCGATGCTGACAAACTGGCGATTTTTGGGGCCTTTAATCTCAAACTTCACCGCGCCGCTCACCTTGGCAAACAAGGTATCGTCCCGACCGCGACCGACGTTAATACCGGCGTGAAATTTAGTACCGCGTTGACGAACAATAATATTACCGGCCAGTACTTGTTCACCACCGAAACGCTTGACGCCCAGGCGCTTGGATTGTGAATCGCGACCGTTTCGCGTACTACCGGCTGCTTTCTTATGTGCCATGACTGCTTATCCTCTTTCTATTAACTTAAGCTGAGTGAGCTGCGAACTGTAGAGTCTGCGCTTAAGCCTTAATGCTGTTAATTTCGATCTCAGTATAGGACTGACGATGCCCCATTTGCTTGCGATGGTGCTTGCGGCGTCGAAACTTAACGATTTCAACTTTTTTACCCCGGCCATGAGACTTTACAGTAGCGGTTACTTTACCGCCTTCTACATACGGTGCGCCTACTGTAATGTTGTCGCCGTCGGCCACCATGAGCACTTGCTCAATATCCACCGAAGCGCCTGCTTCAACCGGCAGCTTTTCCACTTTTAAGGTCTGACCTTGCTCTACCTTATATTGTTTGCCGCCTGTTTTAATTACCGCATACATTGTTCCAGTTCTCCATAAAAACCATATTTAAATTATGGTAAAGGCCGATCCCGCTGATATCTCGCACCCATGAGATGACGAACACGCAAAAGACCCGCCGAAAGCGAAAGACCGGGAATTCTAACCCTAGATGTGTGTAAGGTCAAATAGATCAAACCATATTTTGCTCTTTTTTACTCAAATCTTGCAGTGACGGACAATTCAAACACTTAGCGTTAGAGAATGCTTGACAGTCCGGGGGAGCAAACTCTAGCATGGCGCTATGGTAGAAACGGCAACACAAAGCTCTAATGCAAGTTTGGTCAGTGCTAATGACATTTTTGCACTCATCGAAGCAGACATGCAGCAGGTAGATCAACTCATTCGAAACCGCTTACGTTCCGAAGTCGTCCTGATTAACCAACTGAGCCACTATATTATTAACAGCGGCGGCAAGCGTCTACGCCCGGCCCTGGTGCTACTTAGCACCCGTGCGTTCGGTTACAAGGGCACACAGCAATTTGCCTTGGCAGCCATTGTGGAATTTATCCACACAGCCACCCTGCTGCATGACGATGTAGTGGATGCCTCTGACAAACGTCGCGGCAAAGACACGGCAAACGCAATCTGGGGCAATGAAGCCGCTGTACTGGTGGGAGATTTTCTCTACTCCCGTGCCTTTCAGATGATGGTGGAAGTCAATCGCATGCGCATCATGGAGATACTGGCGGATGCCACCAACACCATTGCCGAAGGTGAAGTGCTGCAATTGCTTAATTGTAACGACCCGGATACCACCCAAAAGCGTTATATGGATGTTATCCACTTTAAAACGGCCAAATTGTTTGAAGCCGCAGCGCAGTTAGGCGCCATCATCAATGACGCGCCGCCGGAACAGGAATTTGCCATGGCCCGTTACGGCATGCATCTGGGCACAGCGTTTCAGTTGGTGGATGACGTGCTGGATTACAGCGCATCGTCTGAGGAAATCGGCAAAAACATCGGCGACGACTTAGCCGAAGGCAAACCCACTCTACCCCTGATCCGAGTCATGCAAGTGGGTAATGAACAACAAAAAGCCGTCATTCGCAATGCCATAGAACAAGGTGGTCGCGAGCAGATTGGTGCCGTTATGCAAGCCATCCAAGCAACCGACGCCATTAGTTACACGGCTCGGAAAGCCAGAGAAGAAGCGGACCTTGCCATAGAGCAACTAAGTTGTGTACCATCCTCACCCTATAAAGAGGCCTTGATCAGCTTGGCCGAATTTTCCGTGAATCGCAGTTATTAACAGACTGCCGGCACCAGTATCGGAGTGTAGCTCAGCCTGGTAGAGCACCGTCTTCGGGAGGCGGGGGTCGGAGGTTCGAATCCTCTCACTCCGACCAATTTTTGTTTTTCATCGATTTCGGCTGATCGTCAGCACAAAACTACGGCTCTTTCAGGCCTCTTTCCAGGCCCGCTCTTTTTCAGTTTCTGTCACCACGCACGCATAATACGCATAGGAATAAGTAGTCGAGTGGGCACATTTCGACCGCAGTCTCTTTGCAATCAAACAGTTAGAGCGTCTAATCTGGTACGAAATTTGTACGCTTACACTCTATTCGTAGAAGCAATAAAATTTCCGGAGCCAACAAACCAAAGGGATGCCACTATGGCCATAGACGATTTTTCATTAATTTTCATTTGGGAAAAACTTTACCACGCCGTGCGTGCCCTGGCCGCACCGGGTGAATTACCGCAACGACTTAGCTCTGCCGTGGAACATGCAGGCTCTTTCGATATCGAAGATGATGTCAACTATGTACCGGCCGATGTCAAAGGTGAATTCACCAAGTTTATCCAACAAATGCAAAACACCAATGTGAGTGCTCTGGATGAAGACGGTATGATCCATAGCGCGGACACCATCATCAATATGTTTGACATTATTTCCCGGCATCACGGGCCCTACAAAATGTCTTGAGCCAACCTCCCGCCGGCAGCACCGTTCCCGCCAGGGAACTTCTCTTGATTTTTCCCCAGAGTGGACACCGGAGACGCCTCACAAGGCGTCTGACCGCTTTTCGGCGCAGCAAACAAAGACCCGAGGGACGTCGTCGGTACCCGCTGGTTTTTAACCACCGGTTTGGAGCGCGAACAAAATCAAGTCTTGACGAGACGATATTGATCATTCTCAAAAAACCGCTAAACTTCGAGACGCACTCATCTCGCATCCTCGTGGGCGTAAACCCGCTTCACCCTACGCAATTGCCAGTGCAGTGATATTGCCTTACTCTGTATGATACAAGGAACAAACGATGAAACTGGAACTGGATCATTTTTTCATCCTGGTAAAACCTGGCGCCCAGGTTGCTGATCGCCTCATTAATCTTGGAATGCATGAAGGCAGTCCAAACCGACACCCTGGCCAGGGTACCGCTAATCGGCGTTTCTTTTTTCCCGGCGGGGGCGCACTGGAATTACTATACATCTGCGATGAACAAGAGGCTCTCAATGGCCCCGGTCGCGACTTAAATCTGGTACAGCGCAGCCGCGACCCGCTCGCCTCGCCTTTTGGTATTGTTGTACGGCGTTGCGACAATCAATACGATAATCATAGCCAAGCCTTACCCTTTGCAGGGTGGAGTTATCAGCCGGATTACTTCAAGCCGCCCATGGCATTTCATGTGGGTGAGAATTCGCCGCTTTTGCAGGAACCTTTGTGCATCTACCTGCCGTTTAAGGATCCGGATAAAACCCACGCCCTGGAGGAAAAAATGTTTTCCAGGGAGGACCTTGAAACCAGAGACGAATTCAACACTATTTCGCACATCACAACAACTTGCACTGCCGTGACTTTTTCACCTGTATTACAGCAGCTACAAACTGCTAAAGGTATAAGCTTAGAGTGCGGAAAGACCCATCACATGGAAATCAGGTTTGATGATTTTGCTCAGAAAATCACTCGTGACTTGCGCCCCGAGTTACCGCTGACGCTGTGCTGGTAGCGATATGCAGGCAGTGACGGTTCCCGGCACCCCGGGAACGTCACTACAGAAAAATCACATGCATTCCCAAACAATGTTACCGGAACTACCACCATCGCCACCATCCAAAGCATTATCCAAAAGAGTTAAATCAGTGACCGTACCGGCATCCATACAAGAAAAATCTATCTGCGCATTAACCAAAGTATTCAAATGACGGATTCCACTGCCATTGAACAATTGGCTGCCGGTCAAATAGACGTTAGTAAGAGCCAGTAAGTTCTCCAAATCCGCTTCCGGAAAAATCCCGGCTGTCCTGGCAACAAACGATATGGGATTGGAACCAAGATCCAACACTCGAACTTTTTTCAAATTTCCTATAGCACCAATATGATTAAAACCGGTGGAGTTCAAGTTAAGCTCCTCCAAGTTCGTTAAGCTGGACAATGGCGAAAAATTTTCTATCGCATTACCGGATAAGTCCAGGACCGTCAAAAATGGCAACTGTTCAATACCCGACAAGTTGGTGACTCCTGCGCAGGTCAGCGAGGTCACATCAGCAACATTGGCCACACTGAGGTTAGTGACACACGTACTCAACGCAGCACCGCTGACCGTGTCGGGGAACACCAGATTAGCCACCAGTGCTTCACCAAAACAGCGATTCCACCGAACCCGACCCAAAGCAGGACCATCCCCTGAATCTCGCGCAGCGTCCATCGCTGTTAATGTGTCGCATGCTAAGGGGGAATTCCCCTCCAAATAGATAAAGGCTGCCGCCGGTAAACCGGCTAAATTCGAAACACCGGTATGAATATTATTGTTACTCAATATCAAGCTGTTAAGGGAGGTCAGATTTGCCAGCGGCGTCACATCCTCTATTATATTGTTGGCCAACCCAAGCGTCGTCAGCCCGGTCAATCCGCCAAAGGCCGCTACATCACTGATGTTATTCCCACCAAAGCTTGCGTTTGTCAATGAGGGAAGAGCACCGGTAATGACAACGTCCGTTATATAGTTGTAATAGGCATAAAAACTCTGTAACGCAGGCATGTCACCGGATATATTGATGGTTTTAATGCGGTTCCTGTCCAAATACAGGTTCTGCAAATTGGCATGTCCGCTTAATGCCACCGACTCAACGGAGTTATATGACGCGTTTAAGGTAAGCAAGGCCGGCATACTATTGATAGCTGAAATGTCTACCACACGATTCGATGTTAACCCTAACAACTGCAAGTTTGTTAAGCCGGCCAAAGAACTAATATCCACAATTCGGTTTGACCCCATAGACAGCCATGTCAACGAAGTAAGATTACCGAGAGCAGAAATATCGCTAATTTGGTTCGAAGCCAAAGACAAGCTCGTCAATGCAAGCAGAGAGCCCAGAGTAGTCACATCAATAACTTGGTTCCCTGACACATACAATTCCAATAAAGAAACAAGATTGCTGAGCGGGGAAATATCGCTGATTTGATTGGAATTCAAATACAAATACTCCAGCGCCATAAGATTGGCGAGCGGAGTGAGATCCATAATATTGTTTCCAGACAAGCCTAATGCGTTTAGACCGACTAAATTCTCTAAGCCGGATAAATCCTGAGCCCCGACTTGCGTAAGATCTAAGTAGGTTAAGTTGGTTAATTGAGCCAAGGGTGTCAAATCGGAGAATTGATTGCCGCCATTACACTCCCCACAATTGTATAACTCTAGAGTTGTCAGCCCGGTTAGATTCCGAATCGGGCTCAAATCGGTGAGATTTGCATCCGCCATATTCAAAAACTGAAGATTGCTAAACTGCTCCAAGCCAGTCAGGCTGGAGATTGTTTGACCGCTGCAATCCAAATTCACCAGATCAAAAACCGTTGACTCTGTTGATAAGTTGGCTTCTACACAAGCTCGCAATTGCGCATCGCTAATGCCGTTATAATCCACCAACTGACCGGTGGCAAAAGACCACACGAGGTTTATATCAGCAGTTTCTCCGTAGTTGTTGGTATAACTTAATGCTAATCGAGCGGAGTACTGCGTATTGGTCTGCAATATAGCGTCATTAGGCAAAGCGAACGACAACAAGAATCCGGATTCCGGCGGGACATAGACCATCGATATGGGAGACGCGCCGTCAGGTGTTAAAACTAAGGAAACGCTATCAAGGGTGTTGATTAGGGCCAATACCGAGGCATCGACGGTAATATCCGCCAAAACGGAAACGTCCGTTGCCTGGTCTGGGGGCGTTACCACCGGTGTACCTGGAGTACCCGGCGGGGTATACGGGTCCAGCCTGAAGCTGATGCCTGTGCGCACCTCGCCCGGCAGTAATGCCGTTATTTCCGGAGCTGGGTTCTGAATTCGGTACGTCATGACACCCCCCTCAAACCCCCGAGCATCCATCACCATATCCACTCGAGGCGGAACTGTTAATGTCAAATTACCGCTGGGCAGAATATTGCCACTGGCAATAGTGGCTCCGGTATCCCTGTTTATCACACTAATAATCAAACTGCTCAGTGTGTCGAGCGCCTGAGCCCGCACCCCGATGGAAAAAGACAGATAGGCATTTTTATCTTCGGCTTGCTGAGATTCATTGCCACAGGCGCTCAGCAACAATATGACAAATGCGACAATACTACGCTGTAGTAAAGTTCCGGGTTCTTTGCTGTTCATTCTGTGTTCCTGACCGGTGCGTTTTACCGTTGTTTTCATGGCCTGCTCCTCAGAATTCCGCGCGCAGGCCCAAAGACCACATGCTTTGAGTGTAGTTACTATAGCCTTGCAAGCGAGTGTATTGCAGGAAGGCGGTCATACCACTCACCTGCAAGTGGGAGACGCCCAAAGAAAGCTCCAAGTAATCCGAGTCACGCTCGTCGCTGCGAAACACAAACGTGGTGCCATTTGGATCAGCCACAAAACCGGCGCCGATGTCCTGCCCTGTTGTGTCGAATTCGTGTTTCCAGACCAGATTCAACTGCGGCAGGATCACACCTCCGGCGTAGGAAAATGCGCTGCTCAGTTGCCCGCCCAGCGATAAGGTTTGACTGCGAATATCCTGGCTGCTCACATTGAGACTGTAGCTGCTTCCCGTTTCGGTATAGGAATCTAAGGACGCGTTGTTGTAACGGTATTTAGCCGTCACCAGCGCAGTCGTTTCAATGGCACTCAGGTAATGCTCGTAACCCGCGCCTAAAGCAAACCCTATTTGACTACCTCGGGTATTACCCCTGGCCGATTCATGAGCACTGACATTGGGAAGATTGAAATTGATTCTCCGGACCAGTTCATACATACCGCGTCCGGCTTGGATGCTGCCTTCCAGGTAAAAATCCTGACCGGGGAAATAGCTGCCGTAATAGGTTAGATTGACATCTCGGCTGACCAAACCACCGTCATTGTAGTCAAGCTGAGTTTCTCCTCCCAACAGGCGAGTGGCAAACCCGGCAATCGTTTGCGCATCCAGCCGATAGTCCATACCAATGGTGACACCATAAAGATCACTATCAAATCCGGCCAGGGTGGCGGTCTCATCCTGATTGGAACGTATCAGCGCGTCGCTGACAAATACACTGGGCCTTGGAGCATCATCCCCGGCTGCACCACCCCTCCCTTTGTCCAGCAAAGCAAACAAGGCTCGTCTCTGTGGCCCCCGTTGATCCAATGAAGCTGTGCTGTGTTTGCGCGCTGCACGTCGCAGTGCCGCCAAGCGAGCGCTGAAGTCTTCCATGGCCATAACCAGGGAGCCTTGTGAAAGCAAACTGGTCATTGCGGTTACCGATCGTGCCGATAACTGGCGGTAAACATCCGCCGTTTGTGTAGGATCGACGCTGAATATATCACCGCATAATTGGGCAAACTGCCCTCCGGGACACAAGATATATTGGAACGCGGCACCGAATGCCGCTTCCGGTGTATTGCTGTTGGCACCAACGTCAACCACAACATCAATGCTCCCACCCGGCCCATCGCTGACGGCAGAATGGACGGGCCCCCATAGGAAAAAGCTTACAATGGACACGTAGGTAAGAAACAGATTCTTTTGGTTCATTATGAAAAACTCTTGAGTGTTTTATCGTTTTGTCGCCGAAAGGCGCCGTGTTAGGGAAGCAGTCGCAGCACTACCTACTTTTCTCATGGGCACCTAAGTATTCTAAAGATAAACCGAGACCGGTCAAGGGAATCATGGCTGCAGTGGAGGGTGTAAATTCACATTGCGTGACTTTACATTTAAGTTCGTAAAATCTTCCCACCACGCTTGTTATAACATTGCATAATATATAAGGCTTTTGTTATCTCTAAAACCTCATTCCTCAAGAACCGCATGACAGCGCGATAGGGATATCCCCCGGCAGCCACTACTGCCGGGAGATCTATGGACTAAAATCAGGTACAACCCCAAAGAACAATTCCAGAATAAGCGCCATTACCCGCATCCAAGGCATTATCCAGCGCTGTCAATTCATCACTCGTACCCATGCATGCCAAGTCGATAACCTGAGCATTCACCAAGGTATCCAGAAGACCAATTCCGCTGGTCGCGGTCAGTTGATTACCCCAAACGCTAAGATGCGTCAGGGACACCAGATTCTCAATATCTATGGAAGTACTCGCCAAAACACCAAAAGGATTATCCCCAATACTTAACCGGTTCAGATTTTTTAAAGTTCCCAAATAGCTCGTTCTAGTAAGCCCCGTAGAATCCAAATTAAGTTGTTGCAGATTGGTTAACCGGGATAGTGGGGCAAAGTCAACAATGGCGTTATTGGAAAGACTCAAATTGGTTAAAAACGGTAGCTGTTCAATCCCGGTCAAATCAGTCACCCCGCTACACGCTAACTGGGTCACGTCGGTAACGTTGAGAACATCCAGGTTGTTGACGCAAGTTCTTAAAGCCGTACCGCTCGCGGTGTTAGGAAATACCAGATTAGCAACCAAAGGTTCTCCAAAACAATAATTCCATCTCACAACACCGTTAACAGAACCGTTACCCTGATCCAGGCTTGAATCCAGACCGGCTAATGTGGCACAAGACAAAGCGGAATTGCCATTCAATGATATACTCAAAATATTTGGCGTAGTCTCGCTGTTAAATTGGTCAACGCCCGACATTACATTATTGTTTGAAAGATCAAGATAACGCAAAGACGAAAGTCCCGCCAACGAAGCAACATTTTCCACAATATTATTGGACAAACCCAAGGTCGATAGCGCAGCAAGACTGGAAAACGCAGACACATCCTTGATGTTGTTCGCATACAAGTCGATTATACCCAATAACGGAAAGCTGCCGGTAAAGGAGATCGAAGTTATATAGTTATTTTGAGCCCATAAATGTGTCAATGCCGGCATATCACCCGTGAGCGACAATGTTTGTATTCGATTAAAACCCAAGTCCAGAATCTCAAGACCAGCCATCCCGGAGAGAGACACTTGCCTGATTCTATTTGAGTACAAATCCAAGAAAACCAGATTTGGCAGCGAAGATATCGCTGAAATATCCACAACTTGATTGGCCCTCAATCCCAGTGTTTGAAGACTGGACATTCCCTGTAACGAGGCGATATTCACGACTTGATTGAACTGCAATTCCAATATTTGGAGATTGGTCAAATCCTGAAGCCAGCTTATATCCACAATTTGGTTACTTTCCAAATACAACTCAGTTAAGGAGGTAAGATTTCTGAGCGGTGAGATGTCACTCACACTGTTCCCGGACAACCACAGTCTGTCTAAGCTGGCTAGATTTTCCAACCCTGTCAAATCCTGTACTCTCGTCATACTAAGATCCAACTCTGTTAAATTTACCAATTCAGAAAGTGGCGTCAAATCCGAAAACCTATTGTTTCCGCATTCACCGCATTCTGACAAATACAAAGCAGTTAAGTTGGTAAGATTTCGAATAGGCGTCAGATCATTCAGGTTTGCATTTGACATATCCAAGCGCTGAAGATTGGTAAACTGTTCCAAGCCATCCATACTTGATATGTACCGATTGCGACAGTTCAGATTTAACAAATCGAAAACCGTGGCTCCTGCTGCCAAATTGGCCTCAACACAGCTACGTAAAGTAGTATCCGTAATTGCATCCAAGTTCACCGAGTCTCCCGTCACAAACGCCCAGCTAAACTGCTGACTCTGACTGCTCCCGTCGGTATGAGTATAAGTGAGTTGGTATTGGGCAAAATAACGAGTATTCGCCTGCAAACTGGTTCCACTGGGAAGCGTGAACAACAGGGAAAAACCCGCTTCCGGTTGATTGAACACAGTGCTAATTACGGGCGCTTCCGAATTCGGGGTCAACGTCAAGGATGCACTGTCTATTTGTTGTATTTCAGTACCAAGCGCAGTGGCATCCACCATAAAGTCGGATATCACAGGTATACCGGTCGCGCCGTTACCGGGTGTAACCACCGGATCCGGTTTAGCGCCGCCCGGGATTAAACTCATGCTCAATGCCGCGGGGTAGTTTTGACCCGGCCACAAGGCAGGAACGCCGGTGCTTCCGCTGTATAGCGCCAGACTTCCCTGGTAGCCTACCGCCTCCACATTCATTGCCACATTCGCAGGCACACTGAGAGTCAGACTCCGCGACGGTAGAATATCGCCACTGGTGAGGTAAGTTCCATCCGTATCCCGCACTGTCACAATGATGCTGTTCAGCGTATCGTGAGCCAATGCTCCGTAGCCTAAGGAGAAAGATACAGTAGCTTGCCGATAATCCTGCTTAGACTCACCACCGCACGCACTGAGTATTAGAACCATGAGCAATAAGACATTCCTATATAGGAGCTTGCCCGCGAATTTCCGGGCATAGGCTATCGTTTGATTTTGTGTAACGCCTTTCATAACTTTTTCCTGTACTTCGTTTTTGTAAACAAATGTTCTTTTGAGTCTCATCGCCCGCTCCTTAGAATTCCGCTCTAACGCCTAATGAAAACAGGCTTTGTTCGTAATTGTCATAACCAAGCAAAGAGGTATATTGAAAAAAGGTGGTCATGCCCCCCACCCGGATACTGGATAACCCCAGAGACAATTCAAAAAAATCGGAATCCTTTTCATCGGTACGGTAAATAAACTTGGTACCATTAGGATCAGAAACAAAGCTGGCACTAACATCCTGCCCTGATGTTGCAAAGTCATGTTTCCACACTAAATCCAACTGCGGCAAGATAACACCGCCGGAATAAGAAAATGCTTTGTTCAGTGTCACACCCAGTGAGGCCACTTGCGTATTGATCGTCTGTCCATCCACATCCAGGTTCACTGCACCACCGCCACTTTCACGATACGCCTCCAAGGCAGCCCTGTTATAACGATATTTGGCGCTCACCTGTGCGGTCAATTCCATAGGACGGATGTAATATTCGTATCCGGCACCCAAAGTCAATCCAAGCTGACTCCCTCGGGTACGTCCTTCGGTGGTTTCTCTCACCGTCACAGCACCTACCGTAAAGTCAATTTTTCGGCTTAAGTCATAAAAACCACGACTGACCTGCAATGTGCCGTCGAAATAGAGATTCTGGGTAGGAAAGTAACTGGCATAATAAGTCAAATTAGTATCGCGACTGGAGAGGCTACCGCCGTTGTAACTAAGTTCAGTATCACCACTTAGCAACCTCGATGCGAAACCGGCAAACAACTGCCGGCTGAGGCGGTAATCCATTCCTATCGTGGCGGCGTAAATATTACTTTCAAATCCAGCCACTGCGTTGGTTTCATCCTGCTCTGAATTAATATGGGATACACTAACAAAATAACTCTGATTAATACTGTTGTTATCTCCGGCTCCCCCACCATAGGCATTCAACAAACTCGCCAATTCAGGAACCTGCCTGCCTCTCCATGGATCCAATGCCGACATGCTTTGTTGGTTGCGCGCCGCCCGTCGCAATGCCGCCAAGCGGGAGCTAATGTCTTCCATAGACATTAGCAGTGTGCCCTGTGACAATAATGATGATATTGCGGATATGGAGCGAGCAGATATCTGACGATAAGCATCCCCGGCTTGGTTGGTATTTGCTAAAATTGCTTCACAGATATTCCGCAAACTTCCCGGAGGCAAGGTTCCGTCCAGCGGGTTGCACATTTGCACTAGAGCTGTATGTAAAGCCGCCTCCGGTGATGTGCTACTGGTAGCAATACCCATGGTAATGTCTATAGTCCCGCCCGGCCCATCAACAACATCTGAATGCGCGTGTCCGCTTAGTAGCAATCCCATAACTGATAATACGATAAAGCTCTGCTTCTTTTTGTTCATCATGCCTGACTCTTTGTACGCGTGTGATTACATGTGTATTTGACGACAGATATGCCTTGAATAAAGTACAAGGCGACAACCCGAATGGCGGTGTGCTTCGGTGGTTCTTCTGATTCCGATAACACCCAATAGATAGTCCAATTCAGTAAAGCCGGGGTTAACCCTAGGTATCGTGATCCTGCTATCAAATATTCTCAAGGGCACTAATGGCCAGCCGTTCATTCTAAAGATAAACACCGCACGGTCAAGAACTACCGCTGTACCGCAGACCGAATTAGAAATTGAGATCTTATTCGAGACGAATGTTTGAAACGGCAACGAATAGTTATACTTCTTGAATATATAGCAGCGGATCTATTTCACAATATATAAATATGTTTTTCAGGCTTCCTCTCCACAACCGCCCGCTCTATTGGACCCGGACACCGGTACAGTAAATGAGAACCTGTTTCAACGATTCCTCGAGTCCAAGTATGGGGCGTCGTTGTCTGGGGAGTCTGCAAGCAAATGTTCTTGTGGCTGGAGCGTGGCCGCAATGCCACGCTCACAACTACAAAAAGTCAATTACACCATCTCACTTCCACAATCGCTCCCACCAACTACCCTCACTTGGCGGTGTCGAGCTCGGCAATACGGGCCATAGAATTTTGCTGCGAATATCCTCCACAGACCATCCGGTCAACATTGCCAGATTTTGGGAACGTTGTTCCTGCTGGGTTCGTAAACGCTCCAAATAACCTTTAGCGGCTTCACAGCGTTGCGCGTCTCCTTTCCAGGGGTGACGGATGATGTAGCGACCCTGATAGTTTTTTCGATTGTTGGTCACTTGAAACTTCAAATCATCGGGAAAGGTATCTGCGGTATAACGCAAATGCAATCGGGTAACATAGACGTTTCTGGCCATAGGTTTGTAGCGACGACGCCCCTCATCCTCGGCATCAATCCAAAACGCGCCGAGTTGGCGCAGTTGTTTTTGGCTCAGAGGGTCGGCGGCACAGGGATCGCACCAGTTCATATCCCAGGCATATTCCAAAAAAACGACGCGTTGTTTTTCCTTTTCCACTTGGTGACTGAACATATCCTTATAAAAATCAGCAAACCCGGCTTTCACGAATACCGGGACTTCCGTATCGGTAGGCAAACCGACGGTGCGATAGTTAGTGGTTTCCACCCTGCCCTTGCGAGTCAAAGCAAACACGAACAAATCCTGAGCCCCATTGGCATTTAAAGTTCCGAGACGAATGGGTAACATGAATTTTTCTGAATTAAAGGCCATCTGCAAAGGGCGTAAATAATTAAAACCCAATTTGGAATGCTTTTCCAGATTGACTTTGGCCACAAAGAACTTCATATCCTGTTTTAAATAGCTGTCCAGCACTTTTTCCGCACCGGCGGGGATTTGGTACTGATTTTCTTTAAGCCACGTGGCCAAACCGTGACTTTCTTTGGCAGACAAAATCAGAATATCGTATTCACCAATGGTATAGCTGGCTTCAATTTTGACACCTAATTTTTTCGCCTTGAACTCTTGTTCCGCCACGACCGACCGATCCATAGACATTGCCGCCATGGGCATATCCTCACGCAAGCGCGGGGCACAGGGGTCTGCATCAAAATACTCCACCAGACGGGGGGCGGTATAGGCATCCAGATGATCAATATTGGCTTGTTCCCCCACGTTGATCTGCTTTTCCTGTAATACAGTGGGTACCGGGACCACAATTGCAAACTCCTTGACGTCCCCCTTAAAATCGTTGGACATGGTAATCACGGTACGATTCTCGTCGCGTACCAAAACCACCTTTGACGCCTGATTAAACAATTGGGTATCGGCTTTAGCCACGTAGAATCCGCAAAAAGCCCTGACGTTGGCGGCTGAACACAGCAAGATACTGCCGCAAATCACTGTTAAGGTTTTTTTCATAACACATTCCTCTCTATAGGCCAGTGATACCGATGAGCACTGGAGATTTTGTCAATTAATGGAACCAACGGAGAACTGCACACCAAAGCCCAAATCAAGGCATTGGGTTGATGCAACTGAAATTGTAGATAGACCGCCAGAATCGCCACCCAGATGGCAAACCCGATACGACCTAGACGCGAATCGGGGATGGTTCTGGGGTCAGATATCATAAAAAACGCAAAAATAAGTAACGCACCGTTTTGCAAATAGTGTAAAGGAATGGACCAGGGATCTCCCAACCACCAGGCTCGCAGCAGCAAAAGCAAGGAATAAGCAGCTAGAAATGCGAATGTGATATCACTGCGCTCGGTACGATAAAGCACCACGCCACCTAAACAGGCCATTAAAAAGGCCAGCAAGGGTGTCGAACCCCACTGACCCGATGACACCCAGACAGAATCACTGAGCAACAAACAAGCTGCCAATGCAAAATTGGTCGGGTTGAATACGTGCTTACGATCCAGGTGAATCACAAATTTGCTGACGACCGCCAACATGGCGGCTAATATTGCCAACCTCCAATCTTCAGTACGTAGCAGCAAACATAAGGAAAGACTGGATATAAGGGCACTGCGGGGATCAAAGATCGGCAAATTCCATATCCTGGTACAAGCGTATTGACTGATTTGCGCAGCCAGAAGAATTAGTACAGCCGTAATCCAGTAAATTTCAAACTGTAAATAAATCAATCCGTAGCCAATGAGTGCGGCTAACACCGAAATCTGGTACCAGCGTGGATCTCGCGGTAAGCTAAGCCATGTCATCACACATCCTCCTGCGGGCTCATATTCGTTCTGTGAGTGGAGACTTAGGCTTTATAAACGCAAGGCTGCGGAAAAGGGGTTAAAGCGTTAAATTATTTTTGATAGGAAAATCACAAAGAATGTAATAACTTATTGATATTTTATAAAAAAGATTTAGAAAAAAAACGCAGGCTTGGTTTACCAAGCCTGCGCAAAAGTCATTTTTGGAGACCGTATTATTTACTTATTTGCTTTTTCTTTTTCCAGTGCTGCTATTTTCTTCTCAAGATTTTTCAGTTTTTTGTTCAAGCCGGCAAAATTGAACCACTGCTCCCCAGCCACAGGGAACTCCAATTGGGAACCATAGACTCTCCAGGACTCATCCCAATTAGCCGGATCTTTAAAGCCCAGTAGACGCAATTGTAAATAAGTTAAGGTTGAACGTGTACCTGTTTGACAATACGCCAGAGTTCGTTTGTTTCGATCCAAAGAACCAAATGCCTTTGTCGCAGCGTCCGGATCAAGATAGGCAACAGGTTCCAGTTTGCCGGTTTTTGGATTCTTTTTCTGAGCCAATGTGTCGACATGAGAAATATTGGCCGTCACATTCGGAACATGCCCACCTCGTATGGCGCGAATATCTGACCCTTGAAATTCCTTTTTAGTACGTGAATCTATCAATTGGGAATTTTTGGCAGCACCCTTAGCGATTCCCAACACCTCATCCGTTGAACCGTAACGCCCGGCTACTACGTTGACCTTGTAATTACTGGGCTTGCGAATAACCGGCTTGCTGTCCAACCGCTGTCCGGCATCACGCCAAGCAGCCAAACCACCATTCAAAACATGCACATTCTTATGGCCTACATATTCGGCAACCCAAAACCCCACCGAAGCATCGGTCAAGGTTCCCATACCGTCATAGTAAAAGACAATGTGGTCGTCATTGTTAATGCCGACTTTACTGAACAGGCGTTCGTATTTGCTTGAATCCCGAAAAACTCTGGCCGTAGTATCCCGTAATGCATTCTTGCAACGGTTGCCTAAACTAATCGCTCCGGGTATATGCCCTTTGATATAATCCTTTAAGTCCCTGCAATCCACAATCACCCAATTTCGGTCATTGCTGTGCTTCTTCAGTTCGTCTGCCGTGACTAACAAAGTGGGATTTGCCCATTGCGCTGCGTTCACCACACCCAGAAACAAGACACCCCACACACCGACTAGGCATGCAGCCCAACGTTTTGCAGCGTTCATAGTTACACCTCCACCTGATTATGTATGGAATTTCTCCCCTTACGCCTAAGTATTGCCAATACCCCCGGATATGAAATGATTCAAATGCATCATTTGGTGAGAAAGCCACAACGGCTATAGTGAACAAATAGAGCAGATAAACGGCACACCTACACTAAAACAGACACTTATATGAATATTGAATCCGAAGCATTGCTGTCCATTATTATCCCCGTGTTTAACGGTGAAAAAACAATCGGACTTTGCCTTCAATCTCTGCGAACATCCTATGATCCAAACTGTGAAGTCATTGTCATTGATGACGGTTCCACCGATGCCACCGGGGAAGTGGCAAACCGGTTCCCCTGTCGCTATTTACGCCACAGACGTCGCCAAGGGGCTGCGGCCGCCAGAAATCTGGGCGTACAACACGCCCGTGGTCAACTGTTGTTTTTTATAGACGCCGACTGCATGGTATTACCGGAAACGCTGCATCATGTACGCAGCAGTTTGCAACAGGAACCGATAAATACCATTGTCGGCGGCACATACCTGCCAAAAGCACTGGACGGTGGTTTTTTCAGCGATTTTCAGGCGATTTTTGTAAATTTCTTTGAAACCAGAAATCATTTACCCGACCATGCTCCCGACTACATTGCCACCCACGCAATGGCAATGCAACGCGAATTGTTTGTGCAACATCCAGGATTCAATAATGACAAACTTCCGATTCTGGAAGACGTGGAATACAGCCATCGCATGCGCCAACACGGCATTCAACTGAGGATGTCGCCACATATTCGGGTACAGCATTATTTTGGTTTTAACCTGGTAAGGTCTTTACGCAACGCAATACGTAAGTCCATGGTGTGGACACAATACAGTCTGAATCGAAATGACGTATTTGAAAGCTCTGGAACTGCTTCCCTGGAACTTAAAATCACAACAACCGTATTACCTATCATTGTCGCCATGAGCCTCCTGGTACCCGGTAGGGTCGCGGCAGTGATGGCATTGCTCGGCCTGCTGACTGTCAATATGCAAGTTAATTGGAAGTTTATAGGCACCATAAACCGGGTACACGGCCTGAACTTTACGTTTTTTTCATGCCTGTATTACTTTTTTGTGTATCCACTGGCGGTGGCGACCGGAGCCTGCGCGGGTATTGCTGCTTTTCTATTACAATATTTCCAGTACCAAACAATGCCCCGTTCAGAGATGGCTTCTCGCTCAGGGCTGTCTTCTCGCTCAGGGCTGTCTCCCGGTTCAAGGCTGTCCTCTCGCTCAGGGCTGTCCTCTCGCTCAGGGCTGTCTCCCGGTTCAAGGCTGCCCAATGTATAGCCCCATTACCCATTTACCGGCCTTATGGCTAAAACGCCCGGTGCAGCTGACCTTCTTCCTCACGCGACGTTGCAATGCCCATTGTCCATATTGCTTTTATTTACAAAGTAACGATGCTCCTACCGGAGAAACCAAAGACGAATTACAGCTCCCGGAGATTGAACAAATTTCGGCATCGATGAAAAATCTTCTATGGCTGGCTTTTTCAGGCGGCGAAATCTTCTTACGCCGAGATCTGGTGGAAATCAGCAAAACATTTTACCGCCACAACCACCCGGTCTATATGTTGTTTCCCACTAACGGACAAAACCCGGATCGGGTTTTTCGAATGGTGCGTGACATCGCCGGCTCTTGCGTGAATAGCAATATTATAGTCAAACTGTCTATAGACGACCTCTATGAGGAACACGACCGCTTAAGAGCAACACCGCGCAGTTTTGAGAAAACCCTGGAAACCTATGCAAAACTCAGCACCCTTTGCCATAAACATTCCAATCTGCAAATTGGTGTCAATACGGTGTTTTGTGCGCAAAACCAGGACCGGATAGATGCCATTATCGACTTTGTCAGCAAGTTATCCGCTGTAAAGACCCATACTCTGTCTCTGGTCCGCGGCGATTTACGGCAGAAAAACTATAAACATGTTGACATGGAAAAATACCGTCGGGCCACCCAGCGACTGGCTCAGTTTATCCAAAGACAGCAATCACCGCACTATTCCTTCACAGCCGGAAAACTCAAGATCGCTCAAGACGTACTCCAACGACGACTCATCGACCGCACCATGCGCAAACAAGACCGGGTAACACCCTGCTATGCCGGCTCGGTTAATCTAGTGCTAAGTGAATCCGGAGAAGTCTATCCGTGCGAACTCCAGAGCCGCAGCATGGGCAACATCAAAACTTACCACTACCGCATGGATCAACTTTTACGCGACCACGCAGCTAAAGCTGCCCAAGCCTGGGTAAAACAGAACCACTGTTTCTGTAGTCATGAATGCCACATGATGACCAATATTCTGGCCAACCCCGCTCGCTACCCGGCTTGGTTTAAAGAATATGTCCGCTTATTTCACGCGCAGAACCCTTTGTTTCCCGGGCGGGAAGACGTTCCCCGGCCGCAACATGGGTTTGGTGACGGGTAAACAAATCCTTCTCCAAATACAACCAGAACAAACTGACCAGCCCACGAATCCCCACAACGATATCCTGCAAGCTACGCAGTGCCATTAATTTTCTTAACAAAAATCCGGGTCGACTGTAGAAGCGTCGCAAGGCCCGTTGCCGCAAACCTTGAATTTGTTGCTGGGTCAGTGTGTAGGGTATAAACGCAGCGCCTTGATAGGTATATTGCCGTAAGCGATCAGCCACCCGACCGTATTTGGGCAAGTGCTCATAGAGATAAGTTCCGGGAAACGCGGTGAGTGCATGAAAGTTAGCGTAATCCGGATCCAAACGCACCGCAAAATCGATGGACTGCAACGCATCTTGGTAGGTTTGGCCGGGGATACCAAACAAAAACGGCGTAGTGACGCGCAACCCTACCGCTTTTGCGTCACGCACTGCTGTTTCGATATGTTCGACCTTAATTCCCTTGCGCAGGGTATTCAGATCTTTCTGTACACCGCTCTCCGCCCCTATCAGAACAGCCCAGCAGCCGCTGTCCTTCATCGCCTGTAGCAGCTTACGATCCACCTGATTGGCACAAACGGAAGCAAACCAGGTAAAGTCCAACCCAGCCTGACGAATACGCCGGGTCAATTCCAGTAACCGATCATAGTCGGATGCCAAGGAATCATCGATAAATTTGATTTCACGGTAACCGCTATCCAGACACCATTGAATTTCTGCCATGACGTTGTCCAGGCTGCGATAACGCACCCCACGGACGCCGCTGCGGCGATTCTTGTCCATTTGATAACAAAAAATGCAGCGCCGATTGCATCCGCGCGATGTCATCACCACCGCCACCGGAGCCCGTTGATAACCGGCCGGGGGCGGTAAGTAGCGCATCTCATCTTGCAGTAATTGCCGCGCCGGCATGGCCAATTGATCCAAGTCCTCTTGCGGCAGTCGGTCCGGGTTATGAATCACGTCATCGTCGCAGCGAAAACTCAAACCCAGCACCGAGTCCATGCGGCGTCTACCCAAAACGGCATCCGCAAGCTCTACTACCGCTTTTTCGGCTTCACCGCGAATCACCGCGTCCACGCTCAGCTCCTGTAGACACAGCTCCGGCATACTGGTGGGATAAGGCCCACCGGCACAAGTAAAACAGCGCGGGATGACCCCTTTCACATCCCGCGCCGTTTCTACCGCTCCCTCCCATGAAAAACAAGTAGCGTACACACCCACCCATTGAGGTTGAAATCGGCGCACCTTATCCAGAATCTGAGGATGAGACAGAAAAGCCCCATTATAAAACTCCACCTCATGTCCTTGCTGCAATAGCGCGGCTGCCACGTACAAAGTACCCAGAGGTTGCCAATAATTAAGTTGAGCATTGGCGGTTTTCTTAGGGAACAAATCCTCAGGCTGCCATGCCGGAATGATCAGTGCACATTTCATTTTGACCCTCACTATTGGGTACAGATTTATAATCTAACAACAAGTTCGGAGCCTCGAAGTTTACAGCATCATAGAGTAAACAAAAGCGCTCAGTCATTATAACAACGTTAAGCGTAGGAACCATGAATCCAATTCATCAAACCAGCACCAAGAACCGTTACCGTTGTGGAACGCCGTTTGGATAACCTAGAGTATTGGCCCCAACATTCATTGTGCAGGTACAATTTTGGCCTCCTGTTGTAATACGGTAGTTGGATCTACACTGGCTTCACATTTACCGACATCATTCTTACCCTGGTCTTATTCTTGTAATTGCTGGTAGTACTGCTGCATGTCTTCGGACACACCCGCACCCGCTGCAGCATTGCTATCGGCACTGACACCATAACCACCGCTTTCAGCAATTTCAAAAAAACCCGGCTCCACGCCTGTGTGTTTCGACATCATGAACCCGAGTGTATAGGCAATCAAGCCGGACACTACCACAATAGCCAACCAAAGTTTTGTATTCACCATCGCTGTTTTCTCCGACAAAGCAGCTTCAGTTTAGTTATCGATTTGAAGATTTTTATAATGATCTTCCAAATCGTCATTTATTTCCGTACTGATACCTACAGTTTTCTTTTCGCCAATCAAGCCTACCTCTAACATCGGCGGGACGCTGTAACCGATCATCAGTCCCATAAATACACCTACCACAGTAATCACCACCCACAGTTCTTTTTTCATGTGATATTCCCCAGTCGTTTCCTCAAAGACAATGGCTTCACGCTTTCTCTATGCGCCAGACGAAGTTACCGTCGTCTTTCTTTTTATCCACAATCTCATCACCCTCCACCTCACACATGGATGCGATGGACTCTCCGGACGATGGGTTATCAAAAATCACATCGATGAATTCACCTGAGGCGATCTTGGAAAGCGCTTTTTTTGTGTAAATCTGCGGATGTGGGCAAACATAACCTTTCACATCCAACACATATCCACCTTCTGTCTGTTTTTCAAATTTCATGTTTCACCTCCTGCCAGGGGTTTACACACCACAAGCTGCAAATTCCTTATCCAGTTTGCGCTGTGTCCACCAGTTAAAGAACTTCACACCAATATAGGCACCACCGATCATCCCAACACCAAAGAGCCAACCGGACACATCACCCTGTGAAACCCGGACGAAAAAGGCGCCTACATTGCAACCCAGCCCCAGACGTGAACCGATACCCATTAGGGCGCCACCAATCATGGCCCAGATAGCCAACTCCCAGGTGGGTTTTTTGAACTTGAACTCATTGTGTAACAAAGCCATCACCGCAGCGCCTCCAATCAGCGCCAAGGACATCCAGTCCGCCGGATTGATGGCCGGGTTGGGTATACCGTTGACGAAACCAAAATAAATGTTATCCATGTTCTCTGCGCCCATTTTGTTAAACACCCACCCCACCCATTGGGCTTCCTGAGTGGTGACATACCAATAACCGGGATCAAATACAGTCCCATTGACTGACAAACCAAAATCAAAGCCCATACGATCCAACAGCGTCCCGGCATTTTGTACGCCGAACTTTACCCGCAACCCCTGTGTCACCAACATTTGCAAGCCGCAGAAGATACCCAAAATCAGCCCGGCAATAGCCGTTCTTTTCGACGCCATTATCATGGTCCAATAGCCGGCGATTTCATCTTTGAACGTCGTCTTGGATTTAATTTTTAGTTGCTTTTTCATATAGCCCCGACGGGACCAACCGGCGTATACGAACATCAGCAAAATAGTGGCGGGAATGATCACTCCAATTAGCACATTACCCACGAAGGCACCGGTTACGGAATCGTTGCTTTGTCCCATCATTGTGGCATATGTCAGCACCGGCTGGTCCCAAACATAGCCTGCGAGGTATTGATCCACCCAACCGTCTCCGGCGTTAATGGATGCCGGTAGCCCTTTCGACATGGCGGACTGATGCCAGGAGTCCGGTACCAGTTTATTAAACCAACCGCCCACATCGGCAAATATGGCCTGGGTGACGCTAATAGAAAGAATCACTATGAGTGCCACGCCGTTTCCTTCTCCGGTTTTATACAGCGAACCCGAGGCACAGCCGCCGGCAAACACCATGCCGATACCAAAAATAAATCCGGCAATGGTGGCGTGCACACTGGTGGGAGCCGCGTGAAAAGTACTTAATCCGGTAGCGCTCACAAAAGCGCTGACCAGAGCAAACAGGACGGTTGCGATCATGATACCAACGGCCATTCGCGGCACCCCAACCGCAAACAAGTCTCGAAATGCCGATGAAAAACAAAAGCGACCGTATTGCAAACACATGCCGTAAACGAATCCGAACCACAGGTAAACGGACAGATATATGTAGTATTCATTGTAGGCATAGGTCCCAATACTCACCAATGCCAGCACTCCCACAATGATGTACGCCCACATCACATTTTTTTCCAGCTTCTGCGTAACCATAAGATTCACCTTTCTCGCGTCACTGTTTTGGTTTCGGTTTAGTTTTGGTTTATAACTTTACTGTTTCCGCACAATCTTCACTTCGATAAACATGTGTCAGAACCTGATATCGGAATACCCTGTCCGTCACAACAAACGCTTTACTTAATCGATAAGACGCCGCCCATGCAGGCTTATCAAGCCTGCTCCTACCATCCGAAATAATCACCAATGCTGCCAGGTCGGCACATTGTCCACCTACCCCAGACGCATCGTCCCATACTTTATAGCGCCAACCGTTATGAAACTCCCACGTGAATCGCACCGGGGAATTGATAGGAATTGTTGCGAGCACTGGGCCTGGAGTATATTCGGGGTCTAGATAAATCGTTTTTTGGGTATACGCATCTAAAAACGGAAGGGCAATATTTGGATTTATGGCCGTTCGCCGCACAGGTGTAACGACCACAACCACATTACTTTCCGGTAATTTATTTAGGTACGCCCCCGCGTTTTTGAGATTAACCATGCTCATACTTTGCAAAGAACCACTGTATGCCACTACCAGCAACACAACGGACATGGCGATTGCGTTCAAACTGATTTGACGAACCATGAACGAACTAAACAATTGCAGCAAACCCCTGGAAGCCAGGAGCGCCAGTATCGGATAAAACACCAAAAAATAACGCGCTCTGGCGACCCCCAGAATAATCAAGCCGGCAAACAACACTACCGCCAACATGACGTGCCAATCCATTCGACGGATCGCCACCACTACTGCACCCAATGCGGCCAGACTCACATAAGGATGGATTTGATAAAAAAAAGTGGAAACGTGACTTTCACCCCACCAGCTTAGACCGGGCAATTGAAACCCTTGCAGCAACTGCCACTGTTGTTGAAACACCGTAAATTTCCAGGCCATCACCGATCCCAACAGTGTCAACACTCCGCTCAACAATAAAAAACCGGTTTTTATTCCGGCTCTCAAACGGATATGCCCGGACCGATTGTAGAGAAAAGGAGCAATGCAAATCCAACCCACCAGTACCCAGGTATTGTATTTACTCAAAAGAGCCGGCAAGCACAAAGCCACGGCTGTACTGATTGCAACCCAGCTTTGGCGCTGCACCGCCGCAATCACAGCGCGTATAGCCAACACAAAGAAGAACATGGCAACCACATCCACTAATACTTGCGAAACCTGCACCAGTAAAAACGGAAATGCCAACAATAGACCGGCTGCTACCAAACCGGTTCGTTCATCCCAAAGAGATTTCCCGATCGAATACGTTAAATACAGGGTTGTCGAAAACAACACACTGCAAAAAACCTGAACAACTAAAACACTTTCACCAAACAGAGTAAACAATACACCATAGAGCAACGGCACCATCGGCAGGTCTGTCCAAACCGCAATATCCGAACCCCATTGTTGCAAAAAATGGAACACGCCGTGCGTAGCCACGGCGTTGGCATAAGTGAGGTAGCGGGCACTGTCTATGATGACTTGCGGGGAAGACCACAATACAACGGTCAAACCGAAACCCGAACCCAGGATGAGGCCCAGTTTTGCTGAAACAGTTCCAACATATTGAATCAGACGGTTTCCCAGCAGCACCAATACCGATGAAAAACCAAGAATGGGTAATAACAAGTCCGCACTAATGGTCCAGCGCCAGCTTAATAAACGATTATCGTCCCATATCCTAAATACGTACTGCAGCAGAAATACCAGCGCTGTAATTAAATACAACAACAATATTTGTAAGCGACGGGTATCAAGATTCAGAATGGATTCGGCACCGACAATGCAATCGCGCAGGCCATACTCAAACCGCTGCGGACTGCACACAACCTTGTCGGTTTTACCGGCCATGCATCCTCCAATGCCATCAGCCTATTCATCATCCACGACCTGCGACCCTGATCCTTTGTTCGTCTATCCCTTTTACCCCTACTGTTCAACCTGAACCAATACCACCAAATCAATCACTAATGTTATTCCAGGAAACGACTTTATCCGTCACCGCTATTTGTGCAATAATTCCGTCATAATCCACATCATCGCCGTTATACAGTTTAATTACATTCACCTGATCATTTTTGGCCTGCATATCCACCAAATCGAGAACATCTGCACCAGGCTCACTGTTAAATATGTGTAGTATTTTCATATTCACCGTCCGATAAACATTGTCAAAACACCAGTACATGATCCGATTCGTGGTTCATCATGGCATTGTTGAACTGGCTACCACACACGATATCCTTGGACAATTCACTCACATCAACGCCTTGTTCTTCCGCGCTATGCCTGCAAAGACTTAAACTTACACCGGCTAATTTGCACAAATCCCTAAAGGCCACTTGCTCCAGAAACCGCGTCCCCACATCCATACAAAATACGGTCACTTCATGCCCCTGCCGCGATGCTGACTGAACCAACTCGGCAACATGGCGAAAATATTTGTCGCTGGTAACCAATATTCCTAGTTTCATGTTTATCCACCCTGTTTCGTCAGCGTTTAACTTCTCACCCTTCCATTTATAAATAAACTTTACTCCGGTTTTTGGGTATGATGTATTTGCATCATTTTCCCAAACTCACCTGTAGATCCATTTAACACCGCAACAAACACTCTGACAAACACCCGACAAACCCCACACACAAGCCTCTTTTGCAGCGCCGCCACCACTGTTTTCCATCTCGACCTTTAATAACTGGAGTATTAGTAAGGCAATACGTGATCGTAAGTCGTCAGTTTATCGGCCAGCTCCCCTAAAGATAACAACTCAACATCGTCGTTGCTCTCGCAATTGGAGTACATATGTATCCCCAATTCCTTCCCGGTTTCTATATTAAGCTGGTTGTCTTTGGTTTTTTGTAGTTTTCTGTCCACGAAAAACACATCCACTGTATCGTCTGCCAGAGTCAATCCTATGGACATGCGCAAAGCTTCGTCCTGACGACCGGATACTACGACTGCGATTTTCTTTTTCATGTCTGGATCCTTATAAGAATTTGTGGCGGTATGCATAGGCCACCGCCTCGGTTTTACTATGGACAGCCAGTTTTTTCTGGATATGTTGAATGTGATTTCTGACTGTAGTTTGACTGATGTGTAGTCTGTCGGAAATGGTCCGGCTGGCCACACCTTCCGCCATCAATGACAGTACTTGTGTTTCTCTGGGGGTCAAGCGCGTTTGATTTACTCTATCGGGAATCACTTGTTTGCTTTCCTTAGGCTTACGCTGACTGTGATCCATAAGACCTAACACATCGGTATGACTGCTGCGATGCAGCAAATGCATGATGTGCCAGTTTTTCTTGCAACTGGAAGGTAGCAGAATTATGTCCACCGACAGATTAACGCCTTGCCCGGTACTGTCCTTAACTCTAACCAGAAAGGATTTTGGCGCTTCGGAAACCGGAAGTTTGGATACATCGCATTGTTGCCGGCACCAGCGGCGGCCGGAAACCGGATGACACCCCTGTAAGACGCTACAACAGGGACGCCCCAGCGCCCAGTGCTCGGAGTAACCCAATAGTTCCTCACAGCCCTGGTCCCAATAAATAATTCTCTGGCGACTATCAATGGCAAAACTGCCATCCACCGTTGTGTACAAAATGTCGGCTAGGGTACCCATAGTACATTCCCCCCGGATTGCCTATTACGGAAACCTAATCACACTTTAAGTTAAGTAGAGACGGTCACTGGCCACATTGACACAAATCAATTTGTCGATGTTATCGTTAGTCCGTATGAATCATATGGCAATTTTACAATAATCCACATTATCAATATGTTAGGGCGGGTTTCGAGGTCGTTTGTGAGAAAAGAAATAACCGTTCTCTTGCGGGCAGCAAGAGAACGGTGTGCGACATAACAGGTACGACTGTAAGGGGGGCACGATTGTCGGTACCTGTTACCCTTTATATCGGCCGCTCCGGGTTGAGCGGCAGACCCAAACCGGAGCCTTAAGATACTGTTAAGAATCCATATTCGGTAACAAAATATTTTCTACCTAGCGTATTTGAAAAGGGTTAAGATCATCCTATTCCTAAACAACAAAAGGCTCCTTTACCCATATGTCCCGCGTGCCGACATATTTCATCTTGTGCTTTTTCATACTCACCGCCTGTTCCAACAGCGATGACGACAATAAGACAAAGAAAGACAAACCTCACCTGGTGGAAACCGTCAAGGTGGAGGAAAAAAGCCTGGGCATCACCCGCGTGCGTACCGGCACCTTGCGATCCCTCAAAGAGGTTAAGGTATTTACTCAGGAAGAAGGACAAATCACCCACTTGCCATTTTATGAAGGCGATACGGTTAAAAAGGGTGAGTTGGTGGCACGCCTGGATGACAAATTGCTGAGCGCCCAACTTAACCGGACCAAGGCCACTCGCATAAAAGCGGAAAAAGACCTGCAAAGAGTTCAAGGTTTATATAAGCGTAAATTGGTTTCCGATGAAGAACTGGCGCGTGCTGAAACCGAACACCAAGTCGCTTTGGCTGACGAACTCGTACTGCTAACCCGGAAAAAGTACGCCACCATTCAAGCCCCCATCTCCGGCGTGATCACCGAACGGAACAATGAAGCTGGGAATGTAGCCACCAAATACAGTCACTTGCTAACTATTGCAGATCCGGCTTCTTTAATTACCACGGTCAATGTTTCTGAACTGGTGCTGGTACATTTAAAACTTCAAGACCAAACCGGCGTTTCCATAGACGCTCTGGGGACGGAAATCTTCCCGGGAGAGATCACGCGAATTCACCCCAAACTGGATCCAGTAACACATCAAGGCACGATAGAAGTACAGTTAAAATCCGTACCTGAACAAGCTCGCCCCGGACAATTGTGCCGGGTCATGCTACATACCCAAATCAGTCCCCGTATTCTGATTCCGTTTCAAGCCTTGCGCAGTGATGCGGAAGGTGAGTATGTGTTTAAATTGAACGAAGAAAACCATGCCATTCGCACCTCCGTAATCAGTGGACAGCGCCTGGATGAGCATATAGAAATCGTACGCGGTCTACGCCCCGGAGAAACCGTGGTTACCAAAGGTTTTCTAGGCTTAACACCCAATAAAAGCGTGAAACCGGTCAACCGGGAAAGTCCTTCCAAGACAAGCCAAACTTCGTCAACTCAACCATGACCCAGCCTACATCGAATCCAAAAAACATGAACCCCAAGCATGGCGGGGGCTTAGCGCAATGGTCGGTTGCCCATCCCGTTGGGGTCACTATGATAGCACTTGCGATCATTGTTCTGGGTTTGTTTTCCTTGGGTAAACTGGCCATTGATTTATTACCTCATCTGATCTATCCGGAAATTCGGGTTAGGATCCTGGATCCGGGGGTATCAGCCACTGTCATGGAAGACAGAGTCACGCGCCAACTGGAGGAACAGCTGGCCATTACCGAAGATGCTATCTCGGTACAGTCCAACACGACCCTTGGTCTCACCACCGTTGACCTATCCTTCTCTTACGGTAAAGATATCGACATTGCCTTGCGCGATGCCAGTACGCGACTGGATCGTGCCAAACGATTTCTCCCCGACACCATCAATCCCCCCATGATTTATAAGCTGGATCCGTCACAAATTCCGGTGCAAGAATTTGTGATCAGTTCCAATCTACGCAACCCGGTGGAATTGCGCAGCTGGGTGGATGATGTTTTGCGAAAATGGTTCCTCAACTTACCAGGGGTGGCCGCTGCCGAAGTGGGTGGCGGCTTGATTCGGGAAATTCATATATTGCCGGATCAACAACGATTGGCCGGAGTTGGCCTGAGCATGAAGGAACTGATCGATGCCTTAGAGCGGGGAAACCGTGAGGACCCCACTGGCCGTTTGTTAATGCAACATCAGGAGCTCAGCGGCCGAATCAGCGGTCGGTTTAACAAGGTAGAGCACATTCAGAAATTACCCTTGAGAACGGCCGGCGGTAAAACCATTTACCTGGGAGAAGTGGCGCAAGTAAAAGACACGCACGGAGATGAACGCCTACGCGTGCGCTCCAACACCATTCCCGGTGTAAAACTGTCTATACAAAAACAACCCAACGCCAATACCATAGCGGTGGTTGATGTAGTGAGCCGGCGATTGGCTTGGCTACAACAGCAACAATTATTTCCTGAGGATATCACCATCACCTCTGTGGCGGATCAATCGATTTATGTGCGTCAAGCTCTCAGTAATTCCAGTCTCGCGGCCGTGAGCGGTGCTTTGTTAGCCATGACGGTGGTCTATTTTTTCTTGGGTAACCTGCGCCGTACGCTGATTATTGGCAGCGCCATCCCTATCGCCATCATGGTAACCTTTATCATTATGGGTGCGGGCGGACTGACCTTGAATATTATGACTTTAGGTGGTCTGGCCTTGGGCGTTGGCATGTTGGTGGACAACACTATCGTAATGCTGGAAAACATATATCGGCATCAATGCCAAGGTGAAACCGCCACCGTTGCGGGAACCCGAGCCGCAGCGGAAGTGAACAGCGCCATTGTAGCTTCTACCAGCACTAACTTGGCCGCCGTATTACCATTTCTTTTCATAGGCGGGCTTACCGGTTTGTTGTTCCGAGAACTGATTTTCACCATTTCTGCTGCTATTGCAGCTTCCATGGTCATTGCACTGACGCTCGTACCAACACTGGCGGCAAGGGTTCCCGTGGACGCAAAGAGCCGGTTTCGCACGCAAGTGGACACCGCAGTAATGTGGATGCAATCGCATTATACAAAACTGGTGCGACGATCCTTAGAACTGCCCTGGCTCGCCCCGGTGATATTTACAAGCGCCATCATTTTCGCAGCCCCGGTATTTTTTAGTAATAAACAGGTGTTTCTCCCTAAAATGGATGACGGCCGCATTACCTTACGTATCCAGGCCGATCCAGGTATTTCCCTGGATGAAATGGACAATAGTGCTTCGAAAATTGAAAAACTGCTACTAGAGCAAAAAGAAACTCAGACTGTTTTCACACTGGCCGGGGGTGCCATTTTTGGGCGCACACAACGCGAAACCCCCAGCCAAACCACTATCATTGCCCAGTTGGTACCTTTAGCAGAACGGGACAAAAGCAGTGGCGAGTGGATTAAACATATGCAAAAGCAAATCTCTGCCTTACAACTTGCTGGAATTAAGGTACGTATGACCCAACGTGGAGTCCGCGGTATTCGCACCGGCCGAGGTGACGATGACATCAGCCTCAGAATTCAAGGACCGGAACTGGAGGTACTGGAGGAAATCGCTGCAAATTTGGTTGGACAATTAAAGCCAATAGCGGGTATGCAAAATTTGTCATACAGCTCCGAAGAGGAACAACTGGAAATATCCATAGAACCGGACCGTGAACGAGCCAATATTTTGGGATTGAATGTACAAGACATCAGCCAGGCCCTGCAAATTGCCCTGGAAGGCATCAAGGTCACGGAATATGTAGAGGGTGATCGTTCTTACAATGTGATTTTGCGTCTACCTCGGCGGGATATGGCAAACCCACAGGATCTGGAGTCCATCATGCTAAGCCCTGCAGTTGCAGGTCAACCGGCAATTTACCTGGGCAATGTCGCTGAGGTAAAACTGGTAAAGTCGCCGGCCAGTATAAAGCGAGACAACCAGCTTAGAATTGTAGAAATCAGTGGCTCCATCGCCGATGACGCCACACTGGGCGGTGTCCTGGAAAAAATCGAGGCCATCCTAAACAGCTTCGAGCTACCTCAGGGATATACCCTCTATGAAGGCGGTGCCAAACAGGCACTGCAAGAAGGCAAACAACTCACGTATATTTTATTGAGTCTGGCTCTCTTTTTGGTTTTTGTGGTAATGGCAGTGCAATACGAATCTCTGCGCAACCCCATCGTCATCATTATCAGCGTACCCTTTGCTTACATTGGTGTGGCGGTGGGATTGATGCTAACCGGAGCGTCCTTATCCATGCCCGTCTGGCTGGGCATGATAATGTTGGCCGGTATTGTGGTGAACAACGCCATTGTCTTAGTGGAATACATAGAAATCGTGCGCCAAAACAGCAGCAATAAACACGAAGCCATTATAGAAGCCGCCGCCCTGCGTTTACGCCCCATTCTGATGACGACACTAACCACGGTGGTAGGCATGCTTCCCCTGGCCTTAGGCTTAGGGGAAGGTGCAGAAATGCTTCAACCTTTGGCGGTTTGTATAGTGTTTGGCTTAAGTTTTTCCATGTTGGTAAGCCTGTTGCTGGTACCCACGTTGTATGCTTTATTCCACCCAGAGGATCAACTTGCAGTAAAACACGCCTAAAACCCTCATCTACCCTACTTATGACTTTTCCAGCTTCGCCCAGGTATCCCGCAGGGTAACCACACGATTGAAAATAGGCTTGTTACCGGGCAATTGCATAGGATCGAGACAAAAATAACCTTCTCGCTCAAATTGCACCTGCTGACCGGGTTCACTGTTTGCCAATGTCGCTTCCAGATAACACTCTGTCAAAGTCAGCAATGAGTTAACGTTGAGATGTTCTTTAAAATCTTTACCATCCTTAGTGGCATCGGGCGTAGGGTGGTCAAACAAACGATCGTATAAACGCACCTCGGCCTGTACCGCAGTGCGTGCGTCCACCCAATGAATCACACCTTTGACTTTGCGCCCCTCAGGATTTTTCCCCAAGGTATTTTCATCGTGACTGCAATGCAATTCGATAATGTTCCCGTGGGCATCTTTAATGACTTCATCACAACGTATAACGTAGGCATTACGCAATCGCACTTCCCCACCGGGAATGAGACGCTTGTATTTTTTCGGTGGATTTTCACTAAAATCGTCTCGATCTATATACAGTTCCCGGGAAAAACTCAACATGCGTGTACCCATAGTTTCGTCCTGGGGATGATTATGTGAACTGAGCTGCTCCTGTTTTTCGTCCGGATAATTCGTGAGAATGACTTTCAAAGGTCGCAACACAGCCATGCGCCGGGGTGCACTAATATTTAAATCGTTACGAATGCAGTCTTCCAGCACACTCATTTCCACCAGATTATCCGCTTTGGTCACGCCAATACGGTGGCAAAACTCACGAATCGACGCAGCGGTATAGCCGCGACGACGAATACCGGCCAATGTAGGCATACGCGGATCATCCCAGCCTTCCACATAACCGCCCTCAACCAATTCGGTAAGCTTGCGTTTGCTCACTACCGTGTATTCCAAATTCAAACGGGAAAACTCGATTTGCTGCGGGTGACACGGGGTTTGCAACTCATCCAAAAACCAGTCGTACAAAGGCCGGTGGTCTTCAAACTCCAAGGTACAAATAGAATGCGTAATGGATTCGAGCGCATCGGATACACAATGAGTAAAATCATACATGGGATAGATACACCAATTGGCGCCGGTTTGATGGTGGACTACGCCATGTCGAATCCGGTATAACGTGGGATCACGCAGATTGATATTGGGTGACGCCATGTCAATTTTTGCCCGAAGCACTTTTTCACCGTCACCAAACTCACCGGCGCGCATACGCGCAAATAAATCCAGGTTCTCATCCACCGAACGATTACGATGGGGGCTGTTTTTACCCGCCTCGGTCAAGGTACCGCGAAAATCACGAATTTCCTCGGCACTAAGGTCATCTACATAAGCCTTACCCTTCTGAATCAGCTGCACAGCATAATCGTATAATTGCTCGAAATAATTCGAGGCAAAATACATGCGATCGCCCCAATCATATCCCAACCAGCGTACATCGTTCTGAATGGCTTCAACGAATTCAGCATTCTCCTTGTGGGGATTGGTATCATCAAAACGCAGGTTGCAGCTACCTTTATAATCCTGGGCAATACCGAAGTTCAAAACGATGGATTTAGCGTGTCCGATATGCAAATAGCCATTGGGCTCCGGCGGGAAACGGGTGGCCACCCGGCCTTCGTTTTTGCCCACTGCCAAATCCTTATCTATGATTTGACGTACAAAATTACTGGGCGCAGACTTCTCGGAATCGCTCATGTTTTCTGTTTCCTTATCCATGCATTGTTTAATGAGGGCGAAGTTTATCATTTCTACCCGCAAAGCAGTATAGACGCTCCCCATGCGCCTGCACATGCTGCTTCCCATTGGACGTACTTGACCGCCCCGGTGCGCTTGACAGCCGTTGGGTTTTGAATCACTGTAGCTGCCAAATTATAACCGCACACCACACCACGATTTGATACACATGCAAACGACCGGCCCCACCAAACCACCGTGTGAAACCACTGCGCAACCTACTGATAATATAGATGTTTCTGAAAAAATAAACCAGGCCCGAGAAATTTTGCGGCTCAAATACGGTTACTCGGAATTTCGCTTAAAACAGGAAGACATTATCAGCACCCTCCTAAAGGGAGAGGATGCATTGGCCCTGCTGCCCACAGGCGGCGGTAAATCCCTGTGCTACCAAATCCCTTCCCTGGTGCGGCAAGGCACCGGAGTGGTAATTTCCCCCCTCATTGCCTTAATGCAAGACCAAGTGGATGCGCTACGTCAATTGGGAATCCGTGCCGCTTATCTCAATTCCAGCCAGGATGGTGCGACGCAAAGACAAATTGAAACCCAACTGCTACGCCAGGAATTGGATTTACTGTATATTGCACCGGAACGCTTATTGACCGAACGCCTATTACAGCAATTGGAGCAAACCCACATTGCCTTGTTCGCCATCGATGAAGCCCACTGCGTATCGCAATGGGGACATGACTTTCGCAAGGAATACCAGCAACTATCCGTATTACATCAACGCTTCCCCCATACACCGCGCATTGCCTTGACGGCAACGGCTGATGAGCGCACTCGCCGGGAAATTGTCGCGCAATTGAATTTAAGCAATGCCCGCATTTTTATAAACAGTTTCGATAGACCCAATATTCACTACCGCATCAACGATGGTAACAACGCCCGAGAGCAGCTGTGGCGCTTTATTAACCGGGAACACCCAAACGATGCAGGTATTGTCTATTGTCTGTCACGGAGAAAGGTGGAAAGCGTGGCCGAGTGGTTCAATAAAAAAGGACGAACCGCGCTTGCCTATCACGCCGGACTGCCGGACGCTGTGCGTCAACAAAACCAAGAGCGTTTCCTGCGAGAGAACGGCCTCATCATTGTCGCCACCATCGCCTTTGGTATGGGGATTGATAAACCTGATGTCCGCTTTGTAGCACACCTGAATCTTCCCAAAAGTATTGAGGCCTACTACCAGGAAACCGGCCGTGCGGGCCGAGACCAAAAACCGGCAAATGCCTGGATGAGTTTTGGTTTGCAGGATGTCATGACCCTACGTCACTGGGTAGAACAGGCCGATGCAGATGAACGCTACAAACGCGTGAGCCTGCAAAAATTGGAAGCCATGCTCGGACTGTGCGAAATGAGCTCGTGCCGCCGTCAAGCCTTACTCAAATATTTCGGTGAATCCCTGGAACAGCGCTGCGGCAACTGTGACAATTGCGTGTCTCCGCCGGAACAATGGGACGGAACCGTGGTGGCACAAAAAATTCTTTCTTGTATTGTCAGAACAGGGCAACGCTTCGGTGTTGGCTATATCATTGATGTACTTTTAGGAAACAACAACGAGCGCATTCAACGCAATGGCCATGACCGCATCAGCACCTTTGGAATCGGTACCGAGTTGAGCGGAGCAGAATGGCGTTCTGTGCTACGCCAATTGGCAGCACAATCCTATATCAGCACCGACTTGGAAGGCCACGGCTCGCTCCTACTCAATGAAAAATGCAGACCCTTGCTCCGCGGCGAAACCCGGATTCAGTTCCGAAAAACCAGTGAAAAAATCCATGCACCGGAGAAACCCAAACAACAAAATATCAACACTTGGGATGAAGAATTGCTGGCCGCACTAAAAACCCTGCGCCAACAACTGGCCGCAGAACAAAACGTACCCGCGTACATTATTTTTCACGACCAAACCTTGATAGACGTGGCGGCCCTGCGACCGGCCAATCTTACGGAACTGAGCCGCATCAACGGCATTGGCCAACAAAAACTGGATCGTTACGGTGAGGCAGTATTGCAACAGGTGGCCACTCACCCCCTGCCGAATGTACTAAAAAACAATTTCAGCAATACCATTAATGAAACCCTGTATTTGTACAGTCGCGATATGGATGTGGACGCCATAGCCCAGCACCGGGATCTAAAACCGGCGACGATACTGGGACACTTTGCTGAAGCCATAGAAGCGGGTATGCTGCAATTAGATGACGTATTGCAACTGGATGAAGATACGGTCACCGAAATCCTGCTTACGGCAGAATCACTCCAACTGGCAGCCGACGACAGTCTTAAATCCCTGTTCCACGCCTTTAATGGCGAACACGATTACGGCGTACTCAAATGCGTGGTAGCGGGACAACTACGATCACGATAGCGACTGCCGCACTAAATCAGGCAACGCCATTAGGCAACTGCCGGTCGCACCATGGGATAGGAATACTGAGACCAGGAGATGACACCGCCACGCAGATTATGCACATTGTCAAAACCGTTTTGCTGGAGAAACATACAGGCCTGTGCCGAACGAGCACCGCTGCGACAAATGACAACGACCGTGCCTTCCTTATTGATCTCCTGCAAACGCATTGGGACGGTGGCGAGAGGCATGAACAGGGCATTCTCTATGGTGCCCTGAGAAATCTCTCTCATTTCACGCACGTCCAACACTTGTACATCTTCTTGTTCCAGCCATTGGACCAACTGGGGGGCATCAATTTCTTTAACACTAAAAAACATACATTTTCTCTATAAGCGACAAATCAAATTAGTATATAAGCTTCTTCTAATATTGTCCAGGATCGCATTGAAAAATATTTGTAAACACACCCAAAATTAATTCACCAATCCCAAACCAATCAAATTTCCCGGGAAAACACCCCGCCATTTGACTCGCTTAAGATGGCATGTTAAACATGTGCCTTCCCACACTTAGAAAAATAAACAGTAACTCAAGGAATAGAAAGTTCAAAGAGGTGAATGATGTTAAAATCCATAATAAAATTAGGTGGTTATTCAATTGTTCTATTTAGTTTGCTGGTATCACAGGCTCAAGCAAACTCCATCAACTTAAGCGATCCCGCTGTATTGGGAGACTTAAAACTCAGTTCGAACCAGCTCAAAGCGATTCAAAAAGCGGTGTTAAAAGCGCAAAAAAGTGCCATTGACGCAGAACACCAATGTGGTGAAGTACGTTTGGATTGCGTGGTTAGAGCGGCTCGGGAATGGAAATACCAGGGCGTAACCTACCGGGAGATCGTTGTAAACGTTCACATGGTTGGCCACGCCTCCCTTACCGTAGAAAAAATAAAGGGTAAATGGACCAAGGTCAACATTAAGTAAGAAGCTGCGTTCCCAACAAACAAACCCGGTAAAAGCGTGTTGGATTCGCTTTTACCGGGTTTGTCTTGAAACATCAGGCGGTGCCTTACCCTTATAATTCTTCCCCTTCATCACAAATTCGATTCACCACCGTTTTTCCCATTACCGTGGTGCCGCTTTGCCCTTCCCCTGCGCCCATCACTATGGTGGTCCCACTGGTGCTGGCGATCTGGGCGTTACAGGCAAGATTGATCACCGACTTACCCATAACATTCACTTTGGCTTTGAGACAGTACCATCCATTGGGATTTAACAACTCATAGTTCATATTGCCCATGACATTTACCCCAGGACGTACCACAATAAGTTGCGGATATTGTGTGGGCGTGTCGTCCACAATATTGTTGCCCACACCAAACACCTTGACCTGACCTTGCATCAGGCGGAATTTGATTTTTTGTTGATCCTTAAAAGGGTGCGACTTTCCCCAGCTTCGCAGACAAGCCTCTACAGCCGGGCCGTAAGAAGATTTCATCCCGTATAAAGAATATTTCTCTGCATATTCTTTTTTACTTAAACCATCCGCGTGGGCAATGCTGCTCGCCAGCAATAATACCCCCAACGTTTTTACTTGTGTACTTACTAGTGTGTTAAACAAAGTTTTCATACGCACTTTCTCTTCACCCCTCCTGTTTCGATCAGTTATTGCTCCCTCAATGTATGGTCAGAAGCGTCTGACACAAATTCAACCGCCCACACTGAAATAGCTTACAAAATAGACAGCCGTTATCGCCAAAGTTCATCATCCAAAAACGACACGACGATGAAAAACCGTCTGAGCCCAAGCACTCCGTCGCCGCTAAACCTGTACGGGATCGCAGCTATGATTTAGTATCGCTATTATTTTGCGAGATTGATACCGTGCATAAACACTTGAGCCGTCTACCGTGCATCAAGCTCTCCATTCTCCTGCTGCTACTTTTGCAACTATTGCTGTCGAGTGGCTGCGGGTTTGTTCGGCCGGATTACTTAAAAATGGTCTCACCCGGGGAATTGCAACAAATACTGATTCAGGATAATGTCCTCCTGCTGGATGTACACGTCCCAAAACAAAAGCATATTCCGGGCACCGACCACCATATAGCCTTTTACCGAATCGATGAAAATGCCCATCTATATCCTGCCGACAAAACGACGCCCATTTATTTGTATTGCGAATCCGGGCCCATGGCTAATTGGGCTGCTCGCAGCCTTCACAACCTGGGATACCGCAATCTGATCAGTCTGGACGGCGGCACACACGCCTGGGAAAAGGCAGGCTTTGCCCTACAAGCTGAAGCAACACCTTGATCCAAGTGTAAAAACCCTAATCTCTTGAGGTTTTTTGATCCCATATAGCCCCTTTGAGACCGCCCCTACAGCACGTATACTATAATTTTTGTAAGATGGTATTTGTAAGACACAGGAACAGGCAATGGCAGATGAAGACCCATTGACACAACCGGAACTCGTGCAACAACTGAATCAGGAAACAGGCAAAATTTCCTGGCAGGAATTGCAGCGACACTATGCCCGGGGCGTGGTAATCAAGGTAGCTTCCGAAATGGATTTAGTGGAAGTCGCCGCCAAAATGGTCAGTGACGACAAGGAAACGATTAATTCATGGTTACAATGTGGTGTGGTCGCACACACTACTGATGCCGATGCACTGCACTGGGAACAGACTCGGCCATGGTTTTGGGCTGTCGTGACGGCGCCATGGGTACTGGTACAGGAAGTCACCATACAATAATTAGCTGGAGGAACTTGGGCTCGAACCATCGGCTCTGAGCAGATTTTCCTTTTCATGCTTTTTCAGTCGCTTAATCTGAGCTTCACGTTTGGTCGCTTGCGAGCGATTTTCATATCGTTCTTCATATACTAATTTCACCGGGCGTCTCGCTCGGGTATAACGTGCGCCCAATTGGGCGTCCTGGTTGTGTTCCTGGATTCGTCGCTGGGTGTCCTTGGCAATTCCGGTATACAAGCTACCATCTGCACAACGAACCATATATACATACCAAATGTCCTGGCCTATTGGATTCTTTGCTAAACTCATGCCCTGCATCATATCTCAAGCCAAAGGTTTTTACACAATTTGAGCATAACGTCTAGCGAACTTCATAAGCAAGGACACGATAAAAACCGAAAAAGGAACGATGACTATTTATTAACGTCAACTGCTTCCCATGGGCTTGCGCACATTGTTGCAGCAAGTCTGAGAGGCTCTCTGTCCAAAAAGACTCCAAAAACGGTTCCAGTGTTTGTAACAGCCAGCGCATGGGCCAAATCGAATGGAACCAGTGGGAGCGCGCCAAGGCCGAGTATTCGGCTATATGAATATGCCCCCCTTTAACCGTCACACGCATGACTTCACTCAACACCCGCTGCCTTGCCGGTAACGGCAACTCATGTAACAGAAAAAACAACATCACCGTCTTAAAGGCCGAAACGTCAAAACCCAGTTGTTCCCCGTTCATTTGCACCAACTGAATCGAGCCCGGTGGTGTTTTCTGCCGCGCCATGCGCAATTGCTGCCAAGCCACATCCACCAGGGTCAAGGGTACCGGCGCCAACTTAGCCGCCAAATCCGGCACCAAACTGCCATAGACGTTGGCTAACAACAAGTGCGCCTCATTTTGAGAGTTGTGCACATGGGAAAATATATCTGCAAGAAAGTGCTGTTTCAGTACTTTATACTGGCCGAATAGAATCGCATTGATAAGAAAATGATGATCAAATAACCACAATCCGGGCCGCCACAAATACGCCCACCAATAGTGGCGAGCCAGGTATAATGGAATTCCGTTATTAAAAAACCGCTGCCACAGCGCCATACCACTCCGAAAACCTTCGCGTGTTTGTTTTTTTGCTCCTTATAAATTATAGCAGCGGTGCTCTTGCTTGCTTTTGTTTCTCATACGCACCGCTGCCTTGAATGGACTTCCTGCCCAATTACATCGCTTCTCGAGGAATCAACTCACCTGCGTCCACAAAAATAGTCCATTTCATGGAGTCAATATCCGAGAAAACTCGGCGAATTCGGTCTCTGTCCATGGGGTTATCTTTGACATCACGAATAAGAATATGCCGAACTTGCCGCGGATGTGACTTGGCAAATTCCGCATAAATCTCCGGATCACTCTCCGTGCTATCACCCACCAGCACAAATGTGCGATCGGGGTAAGTACGCAGCAAGTTATCTATAACCCGGGTTTTCTGCTTCTGAGGCTGTTTAAAAAATTCGGTAAACGATTCATCCTTGACACGGAAACGACGCAAATTAAAACTGCCCTTGGGAAAACCCTCGTCCTTGATGAACTGACTTAAGGCCGGGTATAGCTGCCACGGCGAGCCGGAGACATAATGAAAGCTGGCGCCGTCCTCTGCCCACAAGCGATACAAACGCGCCATACCGGCCACGGGTCGATACTTCTTCAGAAAGGTATTTTTTATCAGTTTTCTTTTGCGCGCCACTCGACTGATTTTGATGGTGTCATCAATATCGGAAATAATGGAAACACCTTCCGGGTACAACAGTTGTACCTCGCCTACGAAGCGACGATTGTCTCTTCGAGGCAGTTCCGCTTCATACTGTATCCAATCGTTTTTATCCACCAACCGTTCCACGCCCTTCTCTGACAGCCTGATCTCGCCTTTAAAATGGCCATTGGGCTTGGAACGGTCCATGGAAGCCACTTTTCTACCCAACTTTACTTTAATGTCTTTGTTGCGCTCGTTATCGACTAAAAACATTCTGGCTCTTTCCGTGAAATAACGATTGTGACGGTCGGGTTGGTCCACTTCCAATGTATTGCGAATCACTCTTATAGTACTGCGGCGCCACATAGAACCTTTCTCAGGTTCAAACACCCAACCCCGTACCGGCAATACCCAACCATCGTCCCAATACGCATTGGTGGGGAAAAATATCAAATCTTCATCCGCCTGAAGAGGTGACGCACTAACCGGCCCTGTAACCCAAAAGCAAATACTCATTACTACAGCACTTATGCACGCTGTTTTTGAACTTCGGTATAACTTCAGCATGTGGAACTCCCTGAATTATTATGGGAACCTGGCGGCCCCTTTACCTTACCCGTCGATTCGGGCCCTATTTGTCTTTCAAACGTCGTTTGCCCTGAAACCCGTCGTACTTTAGTTGGTCTTCCGGTCATTCAGCCACATTGGTCACTTTGGTCACACAAAGGGACTGGTCACCAACCTGGCAAACCGTTACCCTACATACCCAAGCCCGGCTGTGCGGCACAGAAGTCAAATCATTCAATACAAGCGGCATGGAATACACCTATGAACAAACTACCCCATTCTGCATCAAAGTTAGAACAATACATTACGCAAAACCTTGCGGCGATCATCTGCTTAATTATAGCGCTTTTCATTCCAAGTGAAGGTCTAACTCAATCCGACGAAAATCATCCAGCGACCGATGCCGGAAACACCAAGGTATCCGACTCATTAATCACACGCCGGGTGGAATCTGAAGGCAAGGCACGAAGTAATCCATTTGTATTGATCCCACACCGGACTAATTACTTTTTGCCCATTACGTATGAAAAATCACCCAATGAGGCACCCTATGCCACGTTTGGTGAGCGTCTCAATCATGTGGAGGTCAAGGCTCAGATCAGCGTCAAAGTACAGTTGGCACGGCAATTATTCGGTGACAATGGTTACCTGTACGCTGCATATACTCAACAATTGCATTGGCAGGCCTACAACCCAAAAATTTCCTCACCATTTCGGGAAACCAATCATGAACCGGAAGTATTCCTGACCTTTCTAACCAATTCCCCGTTCCTAGGCTTAAACAATCGGCTTATTACAATTGGTGTCAATCACGAATCCAACGGCCAAAGTGGTACGCTATCACGCAGTTGGAATCGTGTGTTTGCACAATTCGTGCTGGAAAAAAATCAGTTCTACCTGAGCTTCATGCCCTGGTGGCGAATCCCCGAATCTAAAAAAGTGAACCCCACCGATGCAGTAGGTGATGACAACCCGGATATTGAACACTATCTGGGTCACGGAGAAATAACCGGGCTCTATGTATTGGGACAACATCGCATGGGGTTCATGCTGCGGAACAATTTAAAATCGGATAATCGAGGTGCGCTGCAATTAGACTGGAGTTTTCCGATTCAAAAACGCGTACGCGGTTATTTACAGTATTTCTACGGCTATGGTGAAAGCTTAATCGACTACGATTACCGCAGTAACCGTTTGGGTCTGGGCTTTTCGATCATTGACTGGCTATAAAAACAAAGGGCCTGCTATGCAGGCCCAAATTTTCTTATGGAGCAACTTCTCCTATCCGCCTACGTCGACGCCGCACAACCAAAGCCAACATCCATAGTGCCACAGCCAGTGAGACAAGCGGATATTTCACTGCGTAAACCACCGGTGTCAATAACCAGCGCGTTGTGGTCCGCAAACCTTCATGTTCGGCGATATAGTCAGCCGCGGGCGGTGAATACTGATAGTACCAAGACACCAAGACACGCCCGGCTGCATTGGTAAGCAGGTAATCATCGCGGAAATCGCGTAATACCTGAACATCAGTGTGCATATAAGAACCGTATGCGGCAGTAGCAATGAAACAGCCTTCAATCTCACTCAGTGGATCTGAAAATTCACCTCTTACCAACCACACATTTCGAGCGCTGGCTTTTAGGGCTCCCCCAATTAAACCGTCGCCCAGGTCTAAGAACAGGGCATAAACGGGAATATCGGCATCGGAGGTAGAAGACCAGGGTTGTTGTGAAGCATTAACATTTAAAAAGGGATGCCCAACGGGAAGCACTGTACCCGCACCACTGCTGGAAGCGTCAATCAAGCTGTTCAACTCTACAATATTTGGCAAGCGCCAATCGGAGTATCCTTGATAGTTATTGTCGTTGAGACATCTCACGAAATTTAGCGCTGCCTGCCAGGACATACTGATACTACCGCTGCAATCACCCACAGCTGCCGCCGGATGTGCCAAATCTTTGACCCAGGTCAGCCCTGTCGCCCGATCCGTCACCAAATATTGAAGCGCATCGTTAAAGCGTGAACCATCCCAGCTTTCACCGGCCCGGATCTCACCGTCCTGCCCCGTACCTGTACAAGGTGTTGTATTACCCCCACTGTCATAGCAGCTGTCCTGACCCGTTTGTAATAAATTAGCCTCAATCGCCGGAGCCAAACCACCACGTACCGGCCACACATAAGCGATGCCGTTATTTTTGGATATACTCAAAGAACGATTGAGGAAAAAATTGACTGCCTTTGCTTCGGTAGCAACAGGAACATGCGTAGTACCGGACCAATAATCTACTTCCGTCACGCCCACGAAACCCTCTGCCAATAAACTATTCGTGGAACTGGCCCGACCGAAATCCAGCAGACTCATCAACTCATTTATATTAGGTAAACGCCAATCATTTTCACCCAGATAGTTGTTGTCGTTGAGGCATTGCACAAACTGCTGTACATTCTGCCAACTGGACACGGCATCGGGGTCCGTGTCTCCGCCATCTTTATAAGAATCGCAAGCCACTGGAGTGTCCCCGGACGAAGCATCCTGAGCCCAGACCAAATTGGTCAATACATCAGTGCGCTTGTTGGCAAGCGAAGAAAACCGAGAGCCGGACCACTGCAAACCGGCGCGAATTTCACCGTCCTGTCCGGTTCCAAAACACGACACCACCAGACCGCTGACGTCATAACAATCCGCTTGGCCGCTGGGGAGCAATTGCACCGCCATCAGTTGAAACGAACACACTCCTAAAGAAAGTAACGCGAAGAGTTTACAGAAAATAATTCGAACACGGATCATTGATATTCCCCGAACTGTGACTGTGATTATGTTTGAGAATAATATCACGAATGAACTCAGGGGTGATGTCTTTATTATACCCAAGCAAACACACAAAACAGCATATAAACGAATCTTTTTATTACGAATAATGATTTGGAATTCTGCGGAAACCCCTAACAAAAACAACGCCATAACTCATCATAAACCCATTCTATCCAGCAAACTTTCCGGAAAGTCATAGTGGCTTAGATACGCGCGAGTTCGCTTAAATATTTTGTCGCTCAGCGCTTTCATTTCCACCGCTTTCAATTCAGTTACAACTTGCTTCGCAGTTTCCTTGGACGCAAATTGAATGATCTCGATACCGGTTGGCAAATCCTCACCGATATTTTTGGAGATCCACTCAATGGCATGACTATGATGCACATAGTTCGGGGCGTACTTCTCCAATATAGCATTCATCTTTTTCTTAAATGATTTTAACTCAATGAAGAATTCTGGATTGACCCAAAGCTCCATGACCAAAAAAACACTTTCATCTTTCAAAGATTCAATTTTCAAATTAGTTCCCAAGTGTTCAAATTATAAACTCAGCACGATCCTATGCGCTCACATACCCACCAATTATCAATTTAAGACTCTGACCGGATATTTTTTCCGGAAAGCTTCTCAACTAATTTAGACCGAACTCTGCGTTGCGGGACAAATACAGTGGTACATTTCAGGCAGTCTTTTCTCTCATATTGCTGAACTGTACCTCATCATAAGCATTACTTAAGAAACAACATAGGCATTTCTTTTATTTTAAGCCCGGCTTTCGGGTTTAGACTTAGTTTATACACTCCAAACAAGCCACCGTTTTATGTTACTCAAGTATGACTTTCGTGATCAATGTCATTTTTTCTATTTTTCTATTTTTCTATAGATCTTAATCTTCGGAAGATGACTCTCAACAGGAGTGTTATAGAAATGATACAACGGGTCAGGGCGATTATTCCATTGGATATCGGGCGCGTTTAACTCTACAAGCTCATACTTGTGGTTGTTTAATGATTCAACAAAGTTTTTATCAATAACCGGGGGATTAAATGTTCGTGGAATAAACCATTCCGGCGCTGAAGGACCAACCATAGGAGCACTTATAACGGAAAAATTTGTGTGAAACATTAGAGGCAAATCACCATAGCTTATCTTCACACGATCTGATGGTAACGCATTTTCATTCAGGTATTTAACAATCCAGTCAATTGGTCCCTTTGGCGAATTAAGCGCACTCAGAATATATTGAATCAGCGGACTTCCCATCGGCGTATTGATAATGGTTTTAATCTCCCCTTTCGCATAACTCAGGCCCACATTCTTAACATCCAAGTAACTACCATTGACGCCGTTAGTTGTCCAATTTGCCTGCTGTAATCGTGTGTATTTTAGAATTGACAACGGCAGCACCTGCAATGTATTGCTTATTGTAATAACGACAACAAGACTCCAGGATAAAACCATACTATTACCAGTCATTCCTCTGATACAAGCTGCACCCAAATATAAAACAAAAGGCAAAATACCAAGCATATATCGGGTAAATGGATAGTCTGACGCCAAGGAGAAAAATAGAAGCTGCGTTACACAAATTGTTAACAAAAGAAAAACTATTGGGTCATTGCGGACCTTGCGTAAAACTTCCCGCCATCGCCAAACCAGTGCGACAAAAACGAGTATCAATGGAAAAATATAGGTGTTTATTGTAATTGCGTACCTGAACAAGTAGGCACTGAAGACAGGAATACTGCTGTAGCCCGGTTGTATCCCAAACTGTCGATCCCAAACCCGGGTATACCAAGCTATTGGCATATTGATCAATAATAAGATCGCGACTATTACCAATATGTATTTAAGCACGTGTCGATCAGGCCGCCGAAATATTAAATCTACACCAAGGGCCAATCCCAAAATAGGAGCAGCCGGAAACAGGGAATTGAAAAGTAACGTGGTCCATATAACTATTTGCGTAGCGCTAAACGGATTGGGCTGTTCCAACAATTTCAAATAGCTATATACGATTAACAGATTTAAAAGAGGAACCAAAATATAGTAACGACACTGTCTTGCATGAAGTAGTAGAGCTACACATCCAAGCATTAAAGCTATAGCCAACAAACTTCGTTGGCGATCCGGCTGCCATGAATTGAATATATGGTAACTTGCAACAATAAGCAGAATAAACAGTAAGGCAAAAGGCAATCTGGCAGCAAATGCCGTATTTCCGAGAACAGAGACAGACACCGCAGCAAGATAAGACGGAATCCAGGCCTGCCAAATATATATCCCGTCGCGAATATCACGATGATCAGGAAAGATTGAAACTAAATTCTTCCCATTTGAAGCATAGGGAAAGCCGGTTTCCGCGATATTTTGTGCAATGACGGCTGTGTGGGCCTCATCGGTCCACAGACTGGTACCACCCAAACCGGGAAAAATTAATAATGCTGATATCAAAACCAACACTACTACTTTGACATCGATCCAATTCTTGAGCATCCAGTTCCCCGCACTAACCGGCTTAAAATATCGATCTTTCTGGTTTGATACATTGAATATAGCTGGTTATTCCGGGAGGGTTCAATTGAACGCCTATTCTTCAAAACGGAAATCGACGCTTCAACTTGCAATTTAGACTTGCGTTTAGCAGACCAGACTCAAAGTGTATAAATAGCAAGCACTTTTTAGTCGACAGTCACTCTGCATTTTCTGTTGTACATTACAAAATATGTGTTACCGAATCTTACCACAGTTTCCACCACGGCTTCTTTTGATTCGGTTGTTTTGCCATACCCGATTGTGAATCATTTCCATCAATCAATGAATCTCGACCAGGTGTAACATAGTGATAGATACCCGATGATTTAAAACTCGCGTGGAGACGGTTTCGACCTTTAGCCCGTGCCTGCGCGACGTAATCCAATTCGCTTGGTGTCAGAATTTGCACAGTCGCGAGAATAACCTCTCCACCTGGGAAGTCTACTTTCCCGGGGAGATCCGGGTGTTCAATACCGATCATAATCCCAACCATTCCGTTTTCAGTCTGATATTCGTACAGGCCGCAATCCTCCGCATATAGCTCCATGGTAATAATTTTGTACTGATTCAACAAATTTGCCATCTGACCGGAATGAGCTGCCTGCTGAGCGGTTGCGAAAACGAGCTTGAAAATATCGCTTTTTGAAATATCCACTTCTATCGGCTCTTTCGTTTCTGCGTATATTTCGATACCAAAACCTGAGTTTTCCTCATCCACATTATCAAAAGGGTCGGCCAGCCCATTGGAAACCACAATGGTGTTACTACCTCGGTGTATGACACTGAACGCCTGCCTCATAGCTGGCCAAGCAGGACCTCCCAAAAAGGCAGGATTAATTATGTGCGTAATAACTTCCGGTTCTACTTCCCCGATGGAAGAATACAATCTGTCCCTGGCGTCACATGTAACTTCATACAAGCTTTCTGACATTACACACCCCTTATGAGCGAACAAAGAGCAAATGAAACAGCGCCTGACTGCTCAGACAATAACCGCAACCCGGTAGTCAATGCTTGGCAAGCATCTTCCGGAGCACCAGACACTAAAATTTCAAGAAGGCAACTTGTATCCATGTCGTCCTCATTGTATGTGCCACCAACGTTGATCATACTCGTTTGATAATTGCATTGTAATTTCTCGCCAGCCATTCCTCTTGCTCTTCGGTATCCGGCACTTGCACACCTCTTTTATTGGATATATGCATTAAAGCCTCTTTTGGTTTGTATCCGCAATGCAATAACACCCCTGCCGCAACTACTCCGGTTCTACCTATACCCGCACGACAGTGAATAACAGTGGTTTTACCAGCTTCAATTTGCCAATAAAGCATTTTTGTAAAATCTCCAAATTCAACCACTGAATCCGGAACGCCTCTATCTCGAATTGGAAAAGACAAAAATTCCATTCCGTTTTTTTCGGTTAATTGTTTTTCGCGCTGCAATCCCACCTCATACGCTTCATGTAACTCGAGAAGTGATACAATTGCTTTGATCCCTTCACTTGCCAATCCTTCAAACTCTTGTTCTATCCATTCACCAGAGACGGGCTTGGCCATTACAGCCAAAACGCCACTGCCGATATATTCTACTTTATAAATATCTGGTTTCATCGACTGGACATCAGTTTGTAAGTACTGCCCTCCGGGTTATCACTCGCTCGTGTTTTAAATTTCAGTACAAATTTTAACGCCACCCTTGCTATTTACACCTGTAGCTAATGTGATTTTCTAAAAAACCGTAACCGGGGACCATGTAGTTTTTTACTAATAGGTGCCAAAACAAGCTCTAAATTGATTGCGATACGACCAAACCATTAGTGGTAACCACGTAATTGCGACTGACGGGTTTAGTTTAGTTACCGGCAGAAACAGTAAACTGGATCTCATTGGATACCAACCGGCCGTCCCAAAGTTTTATTCCTTCAAATTGGTTTTTCATCCCTCGCGTGTCGTATACCGCCTTTGCCATGTACTTACCCGGCACCAAATCATAATACGCCTTGTATTTTTCTCCCTCTTTGACAAAGGACGGCTTTAGATCACGCAAGTCCATTCGTCTTCCGAAGAATCCTCTGGGACTGACATAGATAACATTTTCTATTAATAATTTTGCTTTGACCAAAGAACCGCGAAACTTTACTTTTTCACCTTTTTCATTTTCAATCTTAAATACCAACATGTGGTACGGCACATCAAATAGGTTCAACAGATATTGCGACTCATTACCATTGTTTTGCACCTGGACTTGGACGCTGGAGCTACCCAAAGAAGTGAGCTGCAGCTCCAAACCCCGCGGTGGTTCTCCGGCGCCAAGCCACGCGGGAATCAGGCACAAACCAATAAATAGATATAGTTTCAACGGCATTATGACAGCGAACCGCCCAATGCATGTTCCAAAATTTGGCCGTACTGCTCCGCATCCATTGGTTTGGGATTACCCGCCGATGAAGGATCCGCTACTGCTTTCGCTGCTATTTTGGTTATTTCCCCCGACTCGACCCCAATGCCGGTTAGTGTGTGGGGAATCCCAATTTCCTGACGTAAGGCCAGAACCCAATCGATGACGCCCTCTACTGATTGATTCTGCAAACCCAAAACATGGGCCATGCGTACCATGGCACCGCTAATATAGTCTCTATTATGAGCCAATACATAGGGCATGAGTATGGCGTTTAACAGGCCGTGGTGAGCGTCGTACATCGCCCCTAGGGGATGAGCCAATGCATGCATACCGCCCAGACCTTTCTGAAACGCCGTGGCTCCCATCAAGGAAGCACACAGCATATGGCTACGAGCTTGCAAATGATCCGGGTGGGAAACCACCCGCACAAGATTCAGGTCGATGAGTCGTATGGCTTCCAACGCTATGCCATCGGCCAGGGGATGATAGCCGGGAGCGCACAGCGCTTCTAGATTGTGAGATAACGCATCCATACCGGTGGCGGCAGTAACCTCAGGGCTGAGCCCCAGGGTCAATTCAGGATCGGCGATGACAATTCCCGGCATCATATGGGGGTGAAATATTATTTTTTTCAGCTGTGTGTTTACGTCATTGATGACGGATGCGCGCCCCACTTCCGATCCGGTACCGGCCGTGGTGGGTATGGCTACCACCGGCGCCATGGCAGCAACATTCACCCGAGACCAGTTATCACCCACGTCTTCGTAGGCCCAAATGGAGTCTGTTTGCCCTACCATAAGAGCAATGGCCTTACCCGCATCCAAGCTGCTTCCGCCGCCAAGGGCTATGACGCCATCATGCTTACCCCGGTGATACGCCACTACGCCATCGGATATATTTGCCTCGGTAGGATTGGGCCGAACCTCACTAAAGACCGCCACGCTCAGCCCGGCCTGTTTTAGCGCAGTACCGGCCCCAGCCACAAATGGCAGTCCCGCCAAACCCTTATCGGTCACTATTAGCGGCGCGCTCATGCCCAGTAATTGACAAGCTTGGGGTAAATCCTGAATACGCCCCGGACCAAACCAAATTTTGGTCGGATAGTTCCAATTTCCTGTTACGGATTTTATGAGCTCTTCCAGATTCATTTTCTCTAACCTTTGGGGACCGTGGCCGCCACTCATTGAAATATTAAGTATTGTGTATTAACTCTTACGCAATCGTTATTGATAATATTTAAGAGCTAAGAGATTTTTTTGCGCAAATGAAATGATTTGGGACGGCTTAGGTGTTCATAGGCAATTTCTGATAATGAACAACCTGTCCCTGACATTTTACAACCGGTCCAACTCAATGCCGGATCCAGGTAATCACAACGGTTCATAAACCAGGTGCCGGTATGGACCTGCTGCCCCAATGTAAAAGCAGCAGCATCGTCTTGGGTCCAGACGGATGCGGTCAACCCATAGTGGGAGTCATTCATCAACTCCACCGCTTGTGCGTCCGAATTTACCGGCATAATTCCCACTACCGGCCCAAAAGTCTCTTCCCGCATCACGTCCATAGCGTGATTTACGTTGACTAACACCTGGGGTGGCATATACAGCCCCGACGGTTGATCTGTAGGGAAGTCTTCCGGCGCAATACAGGCCTGCGCCCCCTGTTGTAAGGCTTGTTGAATATGCGTTTGGACTCTTTGAACCGCCCTGGCGTTGACCACCGGACCCAAAGTGGTCTCTGGCAACAGGGGATTGCCCAGGCGATATTGTTTAACCAAGGCCACAAAACGCTGAGTAAATTCCTCATACAGTTCTTGGTGTACGTATATACGCTCGATGCCACAACAGGATTGCCCTGAGTTAAAAAAAGCACCGTCCACCAGATTGGCAACGGTAAATTCCAAATCTGCATCGGCGCGCACGTAGGCCGGGTCTTTACCCCCCAGTTCCATGGTGCTACCGATAAAGCGCTCGCCCAAAGCTTGATGCAGACTTTGACCTCCCGCCACCGAGCCGGTAAACACAAGAAAATCCACTTTCGGGTGCTTAACCAAAGCTTCTGTGTCCCCGTGAGTTAACAACACGGATTGAAACACCCCTTCGGGAACTCCCGCTTGATTCAGCGCCTCTTGCAACCGTTCACCGCACAATGGTGTTTGTGATGAAGCTTTCATGATCATGGTGTTACCCGCCATCAATGCGGGAATCAGGGCATTCACAGCTGTGAGTAAAGGGTAGTTCCACGGTACCACGGCAAATACCAACCCCAGAGGCCGACGCTGAATCAATCGTTGGAAATCAGGAGATTGTTCAACAGTAATATCTTGCAGCTTGTTTGGCGCAATCTCCACCATGGTGCGCGCTCGTTCGGCAAATCCCTTTAACTCACCCGGTGTATATTGAAGTGGTCGCCCCATTTGCCAAGTGATTTCTTCAGCAATGTCTTGAGCATGTTGTAACATCCAATCCACGGCTTTTAGACACAAGGTTGCCCGCTGCTCAATCGGGGTCGCAGCCCATTGAGTCTGCGCTTGGCAGCCGTTATTCAAGGCCTGTTCAATTTGGTGTTGATTAAAATATTCCCGATGTATATAGACACTACCATCCACAGGGGAAATCACTTGTAGAGACTGTTTAGTGGTCATAGTGGAAGCTCATATCCAGAATGCATGAGAGTTAATACATGAATCGTGTAGAGTGTATGGCTAGATAATTTCAAAATAGCGTTCCAACTCCCAGTCTGTGATGTGCTTGCGGAACTCTCGCTCCTCCCAATCACGACTGGCGGCAAAATGATCCACAAAGTTTGCGCCGAACATGTCGTTGGCCGCATCCGAAGCACGCAAGCGTTGTGCCGAATCCCACAGGGTACTGGGAAGCTGCAGTTGTTCCGGAAAGGACACGTCGTAAGCGTTACCCACCACGGCTGCCTGCGGTTCGATGCGGTTTTTTATGCCCCACAAACCTGAAGCTAAAGCGGCAGCTAAAGCCAGGTAGGGATTGGCATCAGAAGCAGCCACTCGATATTCCACCCGCTGGGATTTCTCATTTCCGGGAATGACTCGCAGGGCGCAGGTACGGTTTTCCACTCCCCAACTCGCCGCTGTGGGTGCCCAGAAACCGGGAACCAAACGAGTATAGGAGTTCACCGTGGGAGCGATCATGGCTAACAGCTCCGGCATCAACTGCTGTTGACCTCCGAGAAAATAGCGCATGGTCTCACTCATGCAATAGTTCTGGGATGCGTCGTAAAACACAGACTGCCCCTTTGAATCTTTGAGTGACACATGAATATGACCACTTTGCCCCGGCCAGTCCGCAGACCACTTAGCCATGAAGGTAATCATTTTACCCATTCGCTGCGCCGCCACTTTTGCAAAAGTTTTAAACAACGCAGCCTTATCCGCCGCCTGTACCGCCGAGTCTACGGCAATGGCTGCCTCCAGCACTCCCGGGCCGGTTTCTTCGTGCAAGCCTTCCAGCGGAAAATCCATCCCCTCGCACATATCTAATAAGCTTTGGTACACATCACTATCCACAGAGTTTCGTAACACGGAATACCCAAAATAGCCCGGGGCCATGGGTTGCAACTGATGATAGTTTTTCTCACGGATACTTTGCCGTGTCTCGTTAAACACAAAGAACTCATACTCAAACGCCGCTTGAGCGTGAAACCCCATCTCTTCACACTGCTGTACCACACGGCGCAATACTGCCCGAGGACAAATCTGTTCCGCTTCTGCAGCAAATTCCGCCATAAACAACAGCTGATTGTCTTCATATACCAGATTGCGACAGGTGTGGGGTAACAGGCGTGTGGGCGCATCAGGATAGCCGGTGTGCCATCCGGTATAGCTGACATTGTCGTACAATTGGTCTTTGGAGTCCCACCCCAATATCACATCACAAAACCCAAAACCGTGGTCCAGTGCGGAGAAGAATTTGTCACGCGACATATATTTGCCCCGCATGATGCCATCCATATCAAAAATACCAACTTTGACATGGGTTAACTTACGATCCATAACAATCTGGCGTGCGTCATCTGCGGTGCGTACGTCTCTGGCATCCATAGGCAGTCCTCTATAATTTTTCTATTGCCATTTTTCCAGTTGCTATTGTTAGTTTAGTTGAATCCATCCCGACCGGCGTATAGTGTTATGATGACGCATTGGATTTACCGGCACGTCGACTGGCCGTTTTTTATTCAACTTTTAATAACCATAGCTAATAACCATAGCTAATAACCATAGTCGCAAACCAAAATAGCCACGAGTAAAGTCCATGACTAAAATCGGCATATTGCAATTTGATTCTGTGTTGCCTCAATATCAAGACCGTTTCGGCGATTACCCGGATATGATTGTGAGGCTATTGCAACAATCAGACCCAAGTTTACAGTTTCACACCTATGACGTGGTACAAGGCCGGTATCCGCAACCTCAGGAATGTTCTGCATATATCACCACCGGTAGTAAAGACAGTGTTTACGATCCCCTACCCTGGATGGAGAAGTTTAGCGGCTTTATCCACCGTCTACATGAACAACAAGTGAAACTGGTGGCTATTTGCTTTGGTCATCAATTGGTCGCGGAATTGTTTGGGGGTAAAACCCAGGAGGCTAACCAGGGCTGGGGCGTGGGGGTGGCGCAAAACCGAGTGGTGCAAACCTGCACCTGGATGCAGCCGTCACAAGATAGCTTCAACCTGGTGGTGTCTCACAAAGACCAAGTGGTGCAATTGCCAAAAGGTGCCCAATTGTTGGCGCGCAGTGACTTTTGCCCTCACTTTATGTATCTCATGGATACTTTTCTGTGTCTGCAAGGTCACCCGGAGTTCAGCAAAGAATACGGACGTACTATGATGCAACATCGACAGGATAAACTGGGGCCATCGGTTTACGCACAAGGGATAGAATCTTTGAACCGGGAGGCCCATGATCAATTGTTAAGCCAATGGATCAGCAACTTTCTGAGAAACTGAGGTTGTGGAATATATGTAAGTTACGGCGAACTTAAGCCGATTTGGCCGATTTGCTTTTTTTGTCCCGCAACGGGAAAATCAAGTAACTGCCTTCTTGATTGAACGTAGGCCCAAATCCCAGTTTTCCCGACCGCAGTTGATAAGGCGTCAACCTGACCATAGAATAGCGCTGACAATGATCCAGATTTATGGCGATGGTTTCCATTTTATGATTACCGCCGGGTGGTACCGCGCGACTATCAAACACCATAGCCGTCGCAACGTATTTTCCTGAGCCGGCACCAAATTGCAGTTTCTTAGTTAAGTAATTCACCACATCGTGGGGATCGGGAAATTCTTCTTCCCCCTGGTACTCAATGAGCACAATTTGCCGCTCGTGGGTCAAGCCGGCAGCAAAGGGTAAAAACTCGCGAAATTGTTCCAGTGCGCGAGATGCTACGCCAAATACATGACTTTCCAAAACACTCACATCGGTTTTTATGTCACCCATACCGCTTCCCCGTCAACCTATTCCATTACGTTGATTATTAAAAGATTTATAAAACCACCGCTAATGAAACCACCGTTTCCAACCGGCGGCATAGTATGCTGCCAGCTTATGCGAATCGATGGTATTGATTTGCACATCAGTCTCTGTCATGTCCGGTGGAAAAATCACCATTGAAGTCAACGTAGCCGCATCCAAAAATTTCGTTTCTACATTAATGCTAATATCGGACGCTCTGGGCGGGAGTGTAGAGGCAATCACAAAACCCCACTCCCCGAAACTGGGCACGTAGGCATGATAAGGCAGGGTGCTAAGCTGAGTATTAAGAGATACCGATGAGGGAGTTTCCTGTAAGGTTTTGTTTATACACCAAAAAGCGTCCCTGGCGTACATGGGAGAAGTGGCTTGGGTTACCATATGACCACCAGCCCCTAAACGATTGGCCAATAGTTTGTAAAAACTTCGTGAATACAATTTGCTTAGGCTCAGCTGGCTGGGATCAGGAAGATCGATAATGACTACATCAAAAAACTCGCGGCTTTGTTCCACATATTTCCAGGCATCTTGATTGACGATATGTACTTTGGGATCACGCAAGGCTTGTTGGTTAAGGCGATACAGCATGGGGTTATCCCGAAACAGGCGAGTGATTTCCGGGTCCAAATCCACCAAGGTGATACGATCCACATCCGAATATTTCAACAATTCCCGCACCGCCAAACCGTCTCCCCCTCCCAGCACCAACACCTCGTTATGGCGCCGGGCCAGAGACATCACCGGGTGTACTAAGGACTCGTGATAGCGGTACTCATCCAGACTGTTAAACTGCAAATTCCCATTAATAAATAGACTGAACACGTCTCCATCACGAGTCACCACGATATCCTGATAGGATGTGGTTTTGGAAAATATAATTTCACCTGTATACAGTCGTGATTGAAAAAAACCGGTAATGTCCTTCACAAAATAAAAACCCACCCCCAGTAGCAAGGCGGCAGCCACTACACCGAGTGATAACTTATGCATCCCCTTAAGGGAATCCCTGAACGTATACAGACCCAAGCCGGAGACAAATACATTTAAACAACCGAACAACAAAGCACTGCGAAAGATTCCTAACTGTGGCACCAGTATGATCGGAAATAACAGCGATGCGGCTAAGGCGCCCAGGTAGTCTGCAGTCAACACATTGGACACATTAAGCCGCAACACCTGATATTCTTTAAGCAGGCGAATCACGATGGGAATTTCGCATCCCACCAAAGCACCGATGGAAACGGAAATCAAAAACAAGATCAATTGATAATTGTTGACGTAGGTAAATGCATAAAACAGAGCAAACGCACTGAATCCACCAATAAGACCAATAACGATTTGCAAAGTGATAAAAGTTTCGGCCAGTGACGCAGTCACGAAGCGAGACAAATAAGACCCCACCCCCATCGCCGCCATAAACAAGCCAATAACAATCGAAAATTGATAAACTGAGTCGCCCAATAAATAGCTGGACACGGTTCCAGCCAACAATTCATATATCAATCCGCACACAGCAATAACAAAGGTGGCAAACAATAAAGCCGTGTTGGCCCTGTCATCCACTTTTGCCGTTATACCCATATCACCACCCTATTTCCTGCATTATTTACCACCGAATTTTGAACTGCTCTCTTGAACAACTGATGCAGTCGTATTACGTCAAATCCGGTATACAGCAGGCTTATTTTATCGCTGCGGCAATGATGATAGACAATGCAATCATCATGGAGCCAATTATCACGCCCAAGGCCACATTGTGATCCTCACCAATTTCTTTATGAATGGAATAGGGAGTCAGCTTGTCAAATACCAAAAACGCCAGACCGAAAATTAAAATGCCGATCAGACTGTACACTACCGTCGACACAATGGGTGCAAAATGCAACTCGCTGATTAATGTGTCCATTATTTGCTCCTTCGCAAAATAAATAATAGAACCTATGTCAAATCTATCAAAACCAATGTTTTGAATGAATTTTTATTTACCACCACCAAAGCCGCCACGTACACCGCGATGAGTACTACCCTGTCGTACGCTGTGCTTTTCGATGGAGGGCTCCATCACATTGACATCATACAGAGTCATATAGGCAGCCCCGGCGGTCAAACTAAAAAACATAGCCATGAGGAATTTAGTCATCATCGTCCTCGTAATCCCCCCACCGCTTAGCCTCAAAATGCCCGCGACTGAGGGGTAATGCAACTAAAGACAACAACAGCAAAACGGAGGTAATGATAAAATAACGGGACACAATAATACCCTCACGCACCGTCACTGCCAGGTTTCGGGGTTGCGCGACGGCACCGGTCTCGCCTGTCCCCCCTTCCCCAAAAACATTCAACTCATACTGACCGGCCTGTGGGACTTTGAAATAAGCACTGGCACTGCGAGACCCTTCACTCCAGTGCTCCCCGCCTTCATACCCGGAATAATAAGACACCTGTTTGTTCATAGAAAACAACGGCACACCCTGGTTGAGTACCTGGATATCAAACCAGGCCCAGGCATTGTCCAGCGGAATATTCAATTCCACTGACAGCAGTTTACCTGAATCATTCACATTGAAAGGAATGGTTTTTTCACCTGCCAGATAGTCCTCACTGGTCAAGACTGAATTTACCAATACATTGCCACTTCCAAGCATCAAAACCAGTAACAAGAAGACAATATTTACGGGTAAAAAAATCTTGGCTGCCGCAGATAAACCCGTGCTGAGAGAACCGGCGATATGGGGTTGGGCACCGTGGATTTCAGAGGGTTTTTCCGGTTTCCCTTTGAGTTTAAAAGCGGTATAAATCTCCTCGGCGGGCATGTATTCCCCCAGGGAGTATTCCAGCTCTTTATCCTTTTTCTCCTGTGTATATATATACGGCGGACAAATGGCGTCTATGAGTTGAACTTTATCCCCTCTATTTGCCACCCAAGTGAGCTCGCCTTCCACATAGTCGATTTTTGCCGTATAGCTTTCAAACACCTTAAAAGTCATATGTTTTGCACTAAAGGTAGATTTTTCGGCCGATGAGATTCTTTTGTTGGGTAAATCGCGGACACGACGAGAGAAGATAAAATGCCCACCATCCACCTCAATCCAGGCGTAACCGTGAGTAGGGGAAAAAATAGAATACTCATACCAGATGGAATCGTGTGAGCTGTACTTAATCACCCCAATAACCGTAAACTTCACCCCTTTGATTTTTCCAGTGGACCCCAAAGGAATCAACAAAGGCGCTTTTTGCGCGGTGTATTGTTTCAGAACTTTATATTCGTCTTTAGCATCCAATACACTACCGCAGTAACCGCAGGAAATGGACTCAACCCGGTGGCCACCGTGCAATTCCAGAGGGGCACCGCATTGCGTGCAGTTGATGGATTTGAGGTTTTTCGACGCTCGAGTGGATAAGCTCACCGGTTAACCCCATCATATCCGAGCGGTTTAATATCAAAGGGGTCAATCCAACTACCTTTAAACAACAAAGAGTCATCACCAAAACATTCCAGCGTGAATAGCACGCCATTATGTCCGGACAAATGGGCATAGTCGTGTTCGTCTCCCGGAAAAATCACCTCAGGTAACTGCCCTTCCAAAGCGACGCATTTACAACTGTTCTTTTCCGTCACCAGCAAATTCTGCGCATCCAGATTGATGCTTGCACCCACTTCCAAACTATCACAGGATGGAACCGGTGATTTGAGTGTCATGGGGGATTCAATGGCGATGTCGCCTTCGTCCACACTCACCCACATACCTACACCGCGGGAATTGACCACCCACCATTCGTCCCAATAACCACCGCCATAGTCGAACTGAACCCGTCCATAGGTTTCAAAAGTCATGGAACGGTAACGATAGGTTTGGCCCACGCTGAACAGACTGGGTTGCTCAATGACGACAGACTTCACGCCGGCGTGTTTCACGGCATTGTCTTCCAGAAACAACGAAGTTTTACAACTGGAACACACCAGCAGTTTGGCAAATTGCATTTGTTCGGGTGCCGGTGCTCCGCAAACCGGGCAGTTCAATGCCATTATGTTTTTATCCTTAATGGGTTGGGCGGCTTAGAGGCTTAGTGGCTTAGTCCACCACAATGATCACCCTTGCTTCTACGCACAGCTTATTTTGCCAGCTTATTACCACACTCGGAACAAAATTTGGAAGTTTCTTCATTAATGTGGTTGCATTCCATACAACGGATCATAATCTTCGGTGCTTGCGGTGCTCCTTGTGCCGTTCCTTGCGCTCCGCCTTGCGGCTGTTGCCCGGTGAGAGCTCCGGCCATCGCCGTTCCCACTGCCATACCCACACCGGCACCCACACCAGCCCCGGCCAAACTGCCCCCGTCACCACCGGATTTGGCGAAATCGGAAATGGAATTGGCCGCCTGAAATTTAGTGTAGTCATCCAAATTACCTACGGCAACCATACCCGCGCGTTGATCCAGTACTTTTTCCACCTCCGGCGGCACAGACACGTTGATAACAAAAAATTTCTCCAAGCTCAGCCCGAAATCTTTGAAAACCGGTTGTACAGCCGGCTTTAGTGCTGTAGAAAACTCGTTAAGATTAGCGGCGTAATCCAAAAAAGGAATTTTGGATTCCGCAATAAAGTCGGTAAAACCGCTAATAATCGCGGCTCTTAGTTGATCCTCAATTTCCGAGACCTTGAATTCTTGGTCCGTACCACTGACATCTTTCATCAGCTTCACCGGGTCATCTACGCGCATGGAGTAATTTCCAAAAGCGCGAATGCGTAACATCCCGAATTCGGGATCACGCAAGGTAATGGGATTTGGAGTGCCCCATTTCACATCGGTAAACTGGCGCATATTGAAAAAATAGACCTCGGATTTAAAAGGCGTATTAAATCCGTGAGTCCAGTGTTGCAGCGTAGACATGACCGGCATGCTTTCAGTGGTTAATTTATAGTGACCCGGAGCATAAACATCCGCTATCTTGCCCTTATAAACAAACACTGCAGCCTGTGACTCTCGCACAATGAGAGAGGAGCCCATTTGAATTTCTTTGTTGTATGTAGGAAATCGGTAAACCAGGGTTTCGTCCGAGTCGTCATCGGTCCACTCGATGACGTCAATAAATTCACCCATTATTTTGTCAAATAAACCCATTTTCCGGCCCTCCGGTTTTTCTATTTACATGATATTCAAATGAACTTCGAAGATTTGATAAAAATTTTCGGTTTAAGTTCCCGTTTCACGTTCGCTGCAACAACTCTTGTGCCGTAGCGTCCCTTTGCAGCTGTTGCAGCTCCTGCCGCTGGAGCACATCTTTTACCGCTTTTTTAAAAAAACTGTGCAAAGCACTTTTTAAATGATGTAACACTTGCTTACTGTGTATTTGGTTCAACACACTGTACACGGCCAAGGCGTAGGTAATGTCATATTGGGACAAATAAGCCGCCCTGTCATTGGACGGACCTTGGCAAGAGCCACAAGATGTCACGCGGACATTAAAAGCACTATTAGCAAACATAATGCCGAAACCCATATAGACTGCCAACACTTCTGTCGTGTGAGGCCAATTTTCTTCACCTCCGGGGGGTAATTCCTTCGCCTGACTGCCCTGATACATTGCCAAGGCGTGAGCAAGTGAGGCGATCAAGGCTTGTGGATTGGTTAGCTGTATGGGATTGTAGGGCACAGGTAAGACAAGATCGGGATTATTCAGGTTCCCATCCCATTGCAGAGGCGGGGCATTTTCCATTTGCTGCAAGGGAACAAGCTGTAACGGCCAATGGTTCATCCCAGCGTACTCTGACACTTTGGAGAATATCAATGCCGCCATAGCATCGGGGGAATTTTCTTGCCCAGGAAAATAATCGTTAGACGGAAAGATAAGACGAGGATTTAACAAATCGTTGAGGTTGTGCTGCGCCCAGGCGTATATATCAAACAGCCACGACACCGTTTCTTCATCTAATATGGGGCGGGAGCTCCAAAACATAAGCAACCTCCTGATTCAAAATCGGCAGTCACTATAACATTGTCTTAAAGGAAATACACCAGAGCCCGCCTACATATTAGCCACAAAGGTCCCCCACTCAGGATGCATCAGAAACTTGCCGGATTGTATACCCTCGTCATAGCGCCGTAAAAAATCCGCCAGGTTGTCACCCAGCAGAGGACGAGGCTCGTCATTATGGATAAACTCGATGATCTGACCTTCCTGACCTTCATAGCCGGGATGCATATCCAAGCAGTAATGATCACCAGACACCTGAAACGCAAAGGGAATCCAACGCGGATGCCACCAAATGCTACGCACTGGCCCATCGTCCTCACCTTCGACCCGCATTTCGTAGTGACTGTCGTACATGTTTTTCAGCATAAGCCAGGTTTTGCGTATATTCTCCAGTGGCATCAACTCAAATCCGTCGGGGAAAAGGGCGCAATCTTCCGCCTGTCCGTTGGCCAATTGATATAACTGTCGAAATTGCATCGGCAGCCGCACACCAATCAAGCGTTCCAGGTCATCCAACATGGAACTGGTAGCTGGTGCTCGCAAACTGTAGGCAATTTTGGGGTAATGGATTTTGCAAAACCCAATGATGGAGTCAAAATATTGTTTAATACTTTCAGTATCAGGGAGCTGATTGTTATTCATAGCGGCTCTCGTGTAGTTGCTCGTGTAGTTACCCGTCTCACGAGAGCCAATTGCAAAATTCAGGCCTAGGGCCTATAGTCGTAATGTGAACTAAGTCACAGAAATCAAACGCGATATTTCAAAACAGCAACGGCTAGCCTGGGGTGGTTGCTGTGGCAGACCTGGTCTTCCTTCCAGTAAACATATGTTTAATGTCATAGCCCGCTGCCAACACCGCCGGTATGGAAACCAGCGTGACCGCTGTGGCAAAGACCAAACCCCAGGACAAAGCCAATGCCATGGGCGAAACAAAGGGATCCATGCCGCCCCATCCATACGCCGTAGGCAATAAACCCACCACTGTAGTGGTTGCCGTTAACAATACAGCCCGCAAGCGCCGCCGGCCTGCCAGCACGATGGCCTCATGAGGCTCTATGCCACTTTGCACTGACCGTTGGATAAATACCAACAATATCAGAGCACTATTCACCACCACCCCTGTAAGCGCCACCATACCCAACATGGACATAAAAGATAAAGGCATGGGCTTCCAAAACATATCGTGCATATAAAAGCTAATTACTATACCAATGGCGCCAAATGGGATGGCCAGCATCACAATAACGGGATACGTCATATTGTTAAACTGTATGGCGAGGATAAAGAAAATACCGATCAAAGCAAAACTAAAAGCAACTACCAGACTAATCAGCGATTCCTTGTTTTGTTCTTCCTCGCCACCATAATTTACTGACACCTTATCTGTCAGATCTCCCAACCATTGCGCCTGCTCAGTTCGCACTTTTTTGTTGAGTTCAATGCTGGTAATTTTGTCCGAATCAATGTCCGCCACCACATTGACTATGCGTATCCCTTCTTTGTGCCGGATGGTAGTAAAACCCGGTTTTTGTTCAAAACGGGCAATTTTGTAGAGAGGCACCAAACCGTCGCGATTGTTGGGAATCAATATACGTTTCAATTGGCCCAATTGATCTACCTTACCATCGGGATATCGAATGGTGACGTCCAGCTCCTCCGTACCGTGACGCACTGTTGACACCACCAGTCCGCCGGAAGCCGCGCGAATGTGACGGGACGCTGTCGCCAAATCAATACCCGCATAGGTAGCCAGCTTACGATTCAGAGAAACGTGTAACTCGTTATCACCCCGCTTTAAACCGCTGTCAATACCGGCCACTCCAGGTATGGTCTGGAGAAAATCCATGAGGCGTTGAGCAGCCGCTTCACTGGCCTTATTGTCGTAACTGGAAATTTCCGCTTCCAATGCACGCCCCAATGGTGGACCGGGACGGATTTCGGTAAAGTTAATTTCCAATTTCGGATATTTAGCAATAATAACTTTGGCGAGACGATGCATTTCCAACAAAGCGTCATGGTCAGGCCGTCCAATGGCCGGCGTGTAAATTGCCCGCAGTTGGCCATAGCGGCTTCCACGCATGGTCAGAGGGTCGCCTTGATCAATGGATACATCTCCACTTTTTATGACAGTGGCTTCAAGAAAGGTATGATCAATATTGGCTTTGATATCGGCATCGATTTGACGCAAATAACTGTGCATTTTTTGTAAGCTGGTACCCGGCGGTGCGGTCACCCGCACCACGTATTCCTCCACCCCTGCCGGTGGAAAAAGTTGAAACGGTAAGGTCTTCGCCAGCATTAGCGCTGCCACCAAGCAGGCAAAAGACAGGAACACCGTAATCCAGCGGTGCGCCACCGCCTTGGTCAACACCCAGGTATACATTCTATCCAACGCCAGCAACCAAGCACGTTCCGGCGGATGTTTGTCTGGATTCGTCACAAAAGCGACATGGCTGGGCAAAATCAAAAACGATTGCAGCCAGGACAACAACAGCAAGGTAATCACAACAATGGGAATGGCAATGATGAATTTGCCGATTAATCCTGACATAAACATCATGGGGATAAAGGCCGCCACGGTGGTCAGGATGGTAGTAGTCACCGGCCCCAGCAAATCCACGGCTCCCCGCACGGCGGCATCCTCGGGATGCATGCCTTGCTCCATATGGTAGGTAATGTTTTCACCCACAATAATGGCATCGTCCACGAGCATACCCAGTACCATGATAAACCCCATCATGGAAATCATGTTCAACGTAACACCGGAGGCGTACAAGATAAACAAACCGCTAAGGAAAATAATGGGCAAACCCAAGGTGGTGGTCAAAGCAACGGATATGCGCAAAAACAACAACAAGGACACAAATACCAACACCAATCCCACAATACCGTTGTTAGTCAACACTCCAAGACGCATACGGGCAAAGCGGGAAAAATCCTGAAACGGGGTGACACTCACATCGCCGTATCGATCTGGCACAGTTAAAATATAGTCTCGCACGGAATTTACAGTATTGATGATGTCCGCATCGGATTTTTTTAACACCATCAGGGAGAAACCCGGTTTTCCTCCCACACCGTGTAAGGTTTGCGGCTCCACTAAGGTTTCCTGAACGTCGGCCACATCTCCTAAACGCAGCAGATCACCACGTTCATTAGCACGTAACACCAGTTTTTCCGCATCTTTGGCACTACGGAACTCTCCCACTACACGCACCACTGCCTGCCCTTCTTTGGTATCGATATCACCACCCGGTACGTTTAAATTCCAACCCCGTAGTGCCCGTTCAATCTCACCGGTGGAAATACGCTCCTGGGCCATCCGCTCGGGCTTAACCACAACACGAATTTCCGCTTTACGGTCTCCCAACACCATAACCTGCGCCACCCCCGGCACGGTCAGCAGATCATCTTTGATCTTATCCCCCAGGCGTTTGAGCTCCAGGTCCCCCAAGGGGGCAGATATAGCCAGACGCATAATAGGAAACACCGAACCGTCGACCTCTGTGACCACCGGATCATTGGGAAGATCGGCGGGCAACCGAGCCTTGTTTACGGCCAAGGTCACTTCGTTAGCAATACGGTCCCGATTGCCGGCATCAGGGTCTAACTCCAGGGTTATGCGGCCGGAGCCGGGAAACGACATGGAAATCATTTTATCGATTCCACCCAGGAGGCGCAGCTGTTGCTCAATAGGCGTGACTACCAGTTGCTCCACTTCTTTGGGAGAAGCACCGGGGTATATAGCTTCTACCTGGATACGATCCAGACTAACATTGGGAAAAGCTTCACGATTAATAGCGAACATGGCATACAATCCCAAACCCAATAGGAAAATGGACACCAGGTTAACCACCAGCGCACGACGCACCAGAAATTGTATTATTTTCATTAAAAATAGACTCTAAGATAAATCAAGTTTGGGTAATTCTATATTTTTCCAAATAGAACCACGCAATAAATATAGTTGGTACATCCCGCGGATAAACTCCAGGCGCTGTAACACCACATTAAGTTCAGCAGTAGCCAGTTGGTTTTCAAACTGAATAACTCGGTCGATATCTATGCGGCCCTTTCGGTATCGTCGGTCGGCATCATCCAGTTTTTTGCGTTCACTCGCAGCGCTGTTTTCAAAAGCCTGTAGAGATTCCCGTATGGCTTTTATTTGTGCCAGTAAAGCTGCCGTCCCATAATGCAAGTCTTCCAGCACCTGCTTACGTTGTTCCTTTATCGCGCCATGCTCATATTGCGATTGGCGGATAGCAGCATCAAGGCCGGATTTATCCAATCCGCTACGGTATTCCACGCTAACGCCGCCAAGCAATTCAGAACTGTCCCGCTCCCCTAATGGGGTACTGCCTTTACTCATTTGGTTTCCCAAATGCAGCACCAAGTCCATCCGATCCTTTCGAACTTCCTGTTGCCGGGTAATTATATTTTCCACGGATTCCAAACGTGTATCCACTAAGTGTAATGTGGGTGAATACTGTTTTACCTGATCCGTGATTGCTGAAAAATCCAATTCGGACAGTGACACTTTATCCGTGTACGCCAAGTTCAACACATCATCCCAACCGCGCCCCATTAAACGGTTCAGTGTAATGAGTTGCTGCACCCAGGCCAATTCCAGTATTTTCATTTGTGCCTGCTGACTGTCCAGTTGCGCCACCACCTGTAAGCGGTCTTTGTTTTCCGCAATTCCCAGATTCAGACGACTGCGGGTAAACTGTTCCAGCCGCTGGGTTCGCTGCAAGGCCAGATTCATATTATCCATACGGCTTTTGGTAGCCACGGCATCAAAAAATACCGCAATGACACGTTCAGCAATCGTATCGTACTTCACTTGCCGATCCGCCTTAGCCAGATCTACACTTAAATCCGCATCTTTAAGATCCAAAGCGTAGTCCGGAGCACCGGCACCTTGCTGCAGGGGACGACGATAGTTCAGGTCCACCCGGTTGCTGTTTAGGGGATTGGGTTGTAACGGGGAATCGGAATCTTCCCGTTGATAGCCACCGGACACGGAAAGCTCTCCACCGGATTGCAGCTGCCGCTGCACCCCACCTCCAAGTTCCAAACGCTGTACACTGTCACCAAAAAATGACAAATCTTTGGCTAATCCTGCTTGGGCTTGCAATTGCCAACCCAGGCGGCTCTTCACTTTAATAGCATTTTGATAGGCTTTTTCCACCTGATAGGAAGCCGTTTTCAATGCCGGATAATGATGCACTACAGCCTGCAGCACCTGCTCCAAAGTCATGTCAGCGGCCTGAGCTGTCCCGGAAGCAGCAAATACTCCAGCCAATACAATTGTGCGTAAACTCAAATTCTATCCCCTTTGCCTTGTACAACCGGCCAATATCAACCCATACTAACTAGCATACTAAGGCACAAAGCGCAAAACCGAACACTATTTCAAACGGAAAATATAACAATGAAACTATGGATTTACAATTGGACTATCCACAATGAGATAGGCAGCTGTATTTGTGAAACATTGTAAAGCTTCGCCCTGCCCCCCCCCCCGAGACACCCGTTATAGTAAGTGCCGATTCAATATCCCCAAGACTGCACCGTCCTCAACAAATTTGGAGCGCAACTTGCTTTGAAACAACTTGCATCGGGACATCCTGATCAAACTACATACAAAGTCTACATGACTTTTATTTCAACTGGCACTTATAAATTCCAGGTCTATAGTTAGATAGACACCCGAGAGGCGGTTTTCGATCTGACCTCTCCTGCTGCGAATATTTTCCGGAGGAATCAGTTAATGCAAGGCCTAACCAACAGTATCCATAAACTCGCAAAATTTGAAACGAATAAATCAGCCCGCGAAAAATCCATTGAAGCACTCAACGGTATTATTTCCGACATCAATTCAGGGATAAAAATATGGCAACAATTCTCGAGTGACGCCGCCAAATCCAAACAAGCAGGTTTGTTCGGCGGCTGGGCTAACTTCAAAATAGAAACTAAGTTGTTCGAGTTACAGCTACAAGCCAGAGACAAAGCCAACACAGCATCCGGTGGCTGGTCCAGCCTGGACGCCCCCTTGATTGAACAAGCCTACACAAAGCTCCATGATGACCAGACTGCCAGCGATGCGGTTAACGCTGCCGTAGACACCATGAAAAACCGCATTGACGCCATAAAGCAATTAATTAACACCATCAAAAATACGGTTCCCAGCAAATCCAATGCATCAAAGGCAAAACCGGTCGCAACCTCAAAACCCGCAAGTGCAAAAAAAACAACCCCGAAAAAGAAAGCCGTAAAGAAACCGGCAGCGAAGAAAAAGGCGGCTCCCAAAAAGAAAGCAGCTAAAAAATCCGCGGCCAAGAAAAAGGCGGCCCCCAAAAAGAAAGCGGCTAAAAAACCCGTAGCCAAGAAAAAGGCGGTTCCCAAAAAGAAAGCAGCTAAAAAACCCGTGGCCAAGAAAAAAGCAGCTCCCAAAAAGAAAACAGCTAAAAAACCCGTCGTGAAGAAAAAGGCGGCTCCCAAAAAGAAAGCCTCCAAGAAAAAAGCCTCTGCCAAAAAGAAAAAATCTCGTTAACCACAGTGGATAATTAAGCGCAAACCCCGCTCATGGCGGGGTTTTTTGTGCCGTTGAAACGGTTATTGAGGCTTGGGTTTACTACTGTCCGGCTTGCCGGACTTAGGCCTGGGCTTGGATTTTGGCTTAGAGTCCGAGCGATTTCCTCGGCGTTGGTTGTTCCCAGGCGCTCTTCCTCTTTTATCCTGACGCGGTTTACGAGGGGGAAATACCGGAGCACTGGGCTGGACCAACAACGCCTGGTCCAAGGCCTGTACCGGGATTTTATGACCAATGTATTCTTCAATATCCGCGAGAGAAAAGGAGTACTCCTCGCAAGCAAAGCTTATGGCATGCCCCGTAGCACCCGCCCTGGCTGTGCGCCCAATTCGGTGCACATAATCTTCACTGTCCTGGGGCAAATCATAGTTGATCACGTGACTGATCTCGGGAATATGCAACCCACGCGCCGCGACATCAGTCGCAATCAGAATTGGGATTTCACCGTTAGAGAATTCCTGTAAAAAACGCTGCCGTTTTTTCTGAGGTACATCGCCGGATAAAACAGCCGATTTACACCCGTTGCCCTGCAAATAAGCGTACACCCTTTCGGCGGCCCGTTTGGTGTTGGTGAAAATCATGGTCCGGGTAAAATCCTGTGTGGACAACAACCCCAGTAACAAGCTGATTTTCTCTTCCATAGCCGGAAAAAACACTGACTCGGAGATATTCTTGGCTGTCACTTGCTCCGATTCAATCACCACATGTTGCGGATTATTCATGTGCTCATAGGCCAATTCCGAAACGCGTGTGGACAGAGTGGCGGAAAATAAAAGATTCAGGCGCAGGTCGGGTTTAGGCATGCGCCGCAACAAATAACGCACATCCTTTATAAACCCCAGATCAAACATGCGATCCGCTTCGTCCAGCACCATCACCTGAATCGATTTAAGGTTGATCAACTTTTGCTTAAAATAATCAATAATCCGTCCCGGCGTCCCAATGAGAATGTCGACACCGCTTTCCAGCACTTGTTTCTGCGAACCGTAACCGGTGCCTCCATACACCAAACCTAACTTAAAGTCGGTGTATTTACCTAATTGAACAGCGTCATTATGAATTTGTATGGCCAACTCTCGCGTGGGAGCCAACACAATCGCCCTTGGTTGATTTGTGATTTTTTTCTCGAGGGGATGGTTCAAAAGATAAGCATATAGTGCTATCAGAAATGCTGCCGTTTTCCCTGTGCCGGTTTGCGCCTGCCCGGCCACATCCTGTCCTGCCAGTGCGATGGGCAGAGTTTCGCCTTGAATCGGCGTACATTGGGTGAATCCCAAGTCTGCTGTGCTCTGCAACAAAGCCTTGGGAATATCCATAGCCGCCATGGTTATGGGTTGATTCTCTTTGTTATTCAAATCGTTACTATTCAAATCCCGTACCGCGCAGCTGTCATTTTGACCAATCCGAATGGCCGCTGCTGTCACCAAACCGGAATGGGCTGCAAGCATAACCCATATGCGCCGTGTGAGCCAATGACTCGAGGACCTGAAAAGGAAATCAGCCCTGATTAGCCTGTATTAGATGGAACAACCGAGAAATCAATACTTCGTTATCCTGTTTCACCACCACGAATTGAATCCTTCCGGCATAGTGTACAGAACGGTCCCCTGAGTTGGTCACGGAAACGACCAAGCGGGCCTTACCGACAGCTTTGTCGCCACTGTACGACCATTTTAGCCCCTGTAACGCCATTTGCCGTCCCGAAGTGGTAAGAAACAACTGCTCATATTCAGCTTTGATGGCATTTAAACTGGACTCGTTATTGTTAGTGGCATCCAAGGTAAACAAGGCGGTAAACTTAGATATGTCGCCGCTCTCGTACGCTTGCACAAACTGCCCGGCAATGTGTTGCAGCTGCTCGGCTGTTGGGCGCCGCTGCAACAGAACTTGTGCCTGCTGCGCCGTATCACTGGTGCGGCGCGATAATTCCGGTGCTGCATGGGAAATTTCGTGTTGAGGCATCAATACATTTGGCACCTCCAGCACTGTATCAAACTCGGACTCTGCAGCTGTGTCCACCGGAGCTTGAGGCCCAATGTTTCCGATAATCACGGTACCCGTGTCAATTTTTTGAACAATATCGGTTTTTTGACCTTCTCCCAACCTTTGTTGGTTTTTTACTTTCCCAGCTTTGGGCGACCCCAGCTCGATACTTAAATTTGCCGCCAAACCAATCAGTAGACGTTGCCGCTCCAGCTTATCCTGACTCATTTTATTTTCAGTTGCATAACGCTGCAAACGCTGAACAATGCCGTTTTCCATTAACTGGAACCAAAGCGTTTCCCGCATCTGCTTCTGTTGGATATAGGAATGACGTTGCCACGCAAGCGCCACGGATAGAATGTCCGCTTCGGTCCAATCGTCCGTTTGTACTATCCGCAAAGCCTCATCTTCTAACTTAAACTGCTTACTATTCACTTCTCTGGACTCAATCAACTTACGCTCCATGACCTTGACGGATTGCAGTGCATCTTGTTTGGAAACCGATACCGAATCGGTTTCTAAAGGAGCCCCGGTAGAAACGACATAAATCGCCGTAACCACACTGCATAACAAGGCCAACCAGGGCATAAAGACCATGACACCCAAGGGTTTTTCTGGAACGGCTTGCTCTAGTGGTGCAGTAACAACCGGCGCTTTAGCACCGGGCATGGGAATCACTTTTCCCATGATTTGTGGAGCATAGTCTTTGTGTGGAGACTGCTTAGGCATATCGACATCCATTGATAAAATTGATCAAAGAACAGCCATTCTACAATTCGACTTATCTAACAGCAATTTCTGCTCTTAAAATCACTGATTTATTTTATTTTATTATCAAACGGTTAGATCCCATCCGACAGTCGGCCCATGCAAAGCGACGACTGTTATTTGATTTAACTATATCTGTAATTTTTTATATATGGATTAAATATTAAAAAAACACGCCCCGCACAGTGTGGGGCGTGTGAGTGCGCCGGGCTAGAAGGGGGGGTGGTTTTGTCGCCCGGGTAGAAACTGAATATTTCAATAAAATTGTTAACCGTTCACCAGCACCATTCTTGGCATTTCCTTTTGCACGGCATTGCACGCCGGCATTTGCAGCAACCAGGATAGAAATGCATGTTCCGGTAAGGGCCGGCTAACAAAGTTTCCCTGCGCGCCGGTGCAACCCAGTTCGCGCAAGTAATACAGCTGATTCATGTGCTCCACTCCCTTGGCTACCACTTCAACACCTAATTTATTCGCCAAGAATAAAAAGGACTCAAATACCGCGGCACCTACTTTACTGGCTTGCGCATTGCGAGTGCAGGACATTTCCAGCTTGACCGTGTCAATCAGGCCTTCCGGACAATCTGCTAAAAACTTCAATTCCATACTGCAGTCATCCAGCGCAATACCGAATCCCATTTGCTTCAACTCTTGCAATGCGGCCATAGCAGTAACATCGCTGAAAAAGTCACTACCGTGGACTTCAAATTCTATTCTTGTGGAGTTCATCAGCTCTTTAAATTCGCGATCACTGATGTATCTTTGAAATATCGTTTTAACCGTTTCCAAAAACTCCGGTTGTCGTAATTGAGACTGGGAAACATTGATACTGACCTTTGGAAAAACAACATCTCTCATTTTCCAAACCACCAGTTGCTTACAAACTTCACTGAAAACCCAACCACTGACTTCGTTCAACAACCCTGTCTCTTCAAATAAGGGGATAAACTCTTCCGGAGGAATATCACCAAAACTAGGCTCCTCCCACCGCAACAACGCTTCAACTGCGTCAACCTTTCCCTCTTTTACATTAAACTGCGGTTGGTAAATCAAATAGAGTTTTCCATGCTCTATACTGTCCCGCACCAATCCTGGCAGGGAGCAACGCTTCACAATCTCCCGAACATACATGGAACACCACGTAAGGATATCCACCTGGGGGGAAGCTAAGGTCCGGCTGGCAACCATAAACAACTCCTACAACATACAGCTTCGATTGTTAATGCGTCACTCCCTTGTCCCTCTTCGCTCCTTCGGCTCCTTGCAGCCTCCTTGGCAAGCTTTTCCTTGATAAAGACAATCATCCCGTCATCTTGTACCAAGTTATCGGTTTAAACTTGAAATCCATCACACTTTTTTGTGGCTATTATGTTAAACCCTTCAACAATGAGTTAATCATTCGCATATTTAGCAACAACAATCTTGCATATTTGTTAAACAACACAAATAGGAATTTTAAAACCGGCAAGTCCCTTTGCCACATTCATCCCTGCATACCACTGCAAATCCCTTTGCAAGACACCATCCATGCATACAACCAACCGGCAAGTCCCTTTGCAGACATCCATCCCTGCATTAACGCTGGCAAGCTTCGCATCCCTTCAGACCAATCCCTTGAATCGCCAATCCATTGGCGGCTTAGTCCTTAAAAAATCAGCTTATCCTTGCGATCCTTGCATACTGCATCCCTCATGATGGAAAGTATTTGTCAACTCCTGTTAACATTTTACTGCCGATCATGCCTATAAAATGCATGTCACAGGCCAAACCACGTTGACAAAATGTAAGCTTTTATGACACAAACCGGGGCGGTGCAAGCGCTTATAGCGACTTATATCATTAGCTATCTTTAATCTAACGAACCTTTCTTACATCAAGAACAGTCTAATACAAAACCAATCTCGAAAGCGTAGACTGGATTAGCATAGCGTAATACGGCGGTAGTTTTGAACATTGACTTCCCTATTAAGCAACCGAACATGTAGAGGTAAAACCTCACCTTTCGCACGGCGGGCTACGGGCACAACTCTCACCTTGAAATCCGTGCCCACCCTTGCACGCGCTCAACAATGATGACTCGACAGTGGGGTATGGGTGTGTCTCATATTCCCGGTTCTATTCGTCTCACCCAAAAATACAACGAAGCGCCGTTGTATTTTTGGAGTTGCGATGGCAGAAGCAAGATGGTATCTACATATTCCGCTATTGGCACGATCGCTGGTTGGATTGGGGCAACGTAATCCGACATCCCCATCTCGCCGCAAGCATCAATGTTAGAAAATGATTCCAGCCAAGAATCGACAGTGGATGGGGTTTCCGCAACGACCATCAAATGATCCCCAAGCGTTGAATCTGTGGACATAAACACTTGCACACAACGGAGTTGTAGGCTTTAATCATTCCTTTTTGCATTTACTAAGGAAAAGTCATGCTTTGTTTTTTGCACGACAACAGCAGCAACCCCACCAACACACGAAAATACACCGACCATTTAAACTTGGTAGAAGATGTTCAAAACGCGGAAGTCATCATGGTGGTTGGGGGTGATGGCTCCATGTTACAAGCCATTAGTTTGTACCAGCATTTAAATATTCCCTTTATGGGTATCCACGCGGGCACTCGCGGTTACCTGATGAACAATTTTGAAAACGCAGAACAGTTTAAACAGAGCCTGGACAAGGTCACCTATGAAGAGCTGTGGATTTTGGAAGCCATCGCAGAATCTGCAAACCGACAAACCACTATCTACGGCTTTAATGATATCTGGATATCACGCAGCAGCGGTCAAACCCTGCGTCTGCAAGTGACTATAGACGATGTACTACAACCCAGTATGATTATTGGTGACGGTATACTGTTTTGCACCCCGCAAGGGTCCACCGGCTACAATCTGGCTCTGCGCGGCAAAGCTATCTCACCGGGAGTTCCTGTGCTGCAGGTGACACCTATTTCCTGCATGGTCAACAAAGCCCCGCTGGGTTCGGTGATTCTGTCTGAAACGTCGATAGTCAGTGTCTCCTTGGGTCAACTGGAAAAACGACCGGCTGCGGTTTACCACGACGGTAGATTGGTGGAAATGGGACCCGTGGAAAAAATCACCGTCAAAAAAAGCGACCGTACAGTTAAACTGGGCTTCATTGAACGTTATTCATTTAAGAACAAAGTACCTTCCTGGCAATTTCTAACCTAAAAGGCAATGGAAACCGTGGCCGGCACTTTGCCAAGTCAACGGTATGCATTTACAATGACGCAGATCACCGAATCTGAGCCGATTCGATGGGGGTCAATACACGTACGTAGATCCAACCTAAACAAAAAGGAAGTCTCTTGCCTGATCCGGTAGCCAACACCCCCCATTCGTGGGCAGAATCTTTAAGTGTATATCGCAAACCTAAAGTTTTAGCTCTATTGTTTCTGGGCTTTTCCGCGGGACTCCCGTTCCTTTTGGTTTTCGCCACGCTGATTACCTGGCTGAAAACCGCCAAGCTGGATATCGCCATTATTGGCTATTTCAGCTGGATTGGAATCACTTATTCCATCAAGATATTCTGGGCTCCCTTTGTCGACAAATGGCATACCCCGTTTCACAAATTGGGGCACAGACGCGGCTGGATGCTTTTGGCTCAAGTGGGCATTGCCACCGGGCTCATACTCATGAGCCTTACCAATCCCTTGGACCACCCCTATGAAATGGCCTGTTTTGCCTTATTGGTAGCCTTTTCATCCGCCACCCAGGATATCAGTATCGACGCCTACCGAATCGAAGCGGCCGCACCGGAATATCAAGCTGCCATGGCGTCCATGTACATATTGGGTTATCGTTTGGCAGTCTTAACTTCCGGTGCAGGGGCTCTGTTTTTGGCGGAAGATCTCTCCTGGTCTGCTTCTTATATGATTATGGCAGCCTGTGTCAGCGTTGGGATGATTACGGTATTCCTCCTGCGCGAGCCGGAAGCGCGCGATCAGGAAAGACAAATTATGCCTCGACAGCTGGTCGTGGGTCATTTTCAAACCATTACCCGGTCACTCAAGTCTCCCTTGCTGCAACAGGGATTTAAAGTTTTCAGTGTATTGGGCTTGGGAATATTTTTATTGTTCTTTCAAGTTATTTTGTTGGTGTTTTTTATCATTTTTCCGGTCGCTGTGGGTAACGCCATTCTGGGCCTGGTTTTCGATGCACGACTGTTTGACACCGAGCAATTATTCATCCACTACAATACTTTGTTAACCGCTTTAACCACCATCGCTATTGTGTCAACGGCTGTGGTCCTAGCCCGTCAAAAACACGAACCGTTCAAAACCCTGAGCGACTGGACCATGGGCGCGGTTATCGGGCCGTTTGTGGACTTTTTCTATCGATTCGGCATTATAATCGCCGTCATGGTATTGGCATTGATTGCTATCTACCGAATCAGCGATATTTTTATGGCCTCAATGGCCTATGCACTATATGTAGATCTGGGTTTCGATCTGAAAGAAATCGCCAGCATTACTAAAGTCTTCGGTTTTGTCATGACCATTATAGGCGCAGCGCTGGGAGGTATACTGGTAATGCGCTACGGGGTAATGCGACCCTTATTGGTGGGCGCTGTTATGGTTGCTATCACAACCCTGTTGTTTGCCCTGTTGGCCACTAAGGGCGAAAGCATCGTTTGGCTTGCTATTGTTATCATGGGAGATAATATCAGCGCGGGCTTGGCCCAATCCGCATTTATTGCGTATTTATCGGCACTGGTAAATAAGTCCTATACAGCCACTCAGTACGCCCTGTTCAGCTCCCTCATGACTTTACTGGGAAAATTTCTCAGTGGCTTTTCCGGCGAGATCGTCAAAGCGGACGGCTATGTCTACTTTTTCATTTATGCCTCTATAATCGGAATCCCCACCATATTGCTCATCATCGCTTTAATGATGAAAAAACATGTGCCGGAACAAGTGCAAAGGTCGAGTTGACAGAGGCGGCCCTGGAGTTTAACTTGTGTACAGTGACTAAACAAAACATTTGTAACTATCTGTTTTTTCAAAATAACAATTACTACAAACCGCTCTGGTCCAGACTTGAGTGTACTTGAACCGGCTTACCCGTTTGAGTAAGCGTATTGACTTAGTGTATATATTACACTATTATTAAAATAGTGACACTACCGATTAAACGCGATGCCATACAGTTATCAGTACCCTCATCCTGCCGTAACAACGGACATTGTTGTATTCACCATTCGTGAATCCCAACTGAAATTGTTGTTGATAAAGCGCAAAACCACTCCCTTTAAAGGCAAATGGGCACTACCCGGCGGTTTTGTCGCTATCGACGAGGATATTGCCGAGTGCGCAAAGCGGGAGTTAGCCGAAGAAACCGGTGTCAGCGGCGTATATCTGGAGCAACTGTATACCTTTGGTAAACCCAAACGCGATCCCCGAGAACGAGTTATCAGCATCGCTTATTTCGCCCTGATACCATCGGATCGCATTGAGCTCAAGGCGGCCACGGACGCAGAAGCGGCCGAGTGGTTTGCACTGCAAGAGATCCCGGATTTGGCCTTCGACCACAAAGATATTGTGCGAAAAGCAAAAAAACGTCTGGTAGCCAAGCTGGACTATTCCACCATCGCCTTTCAGTTCATGCCCCCCAGTTTCACCCTTAGTGAACTGCAAAAAGTGTATGAAATCATACTGCAGGAAGACCTGGATAAAAGAAATTTTCGTAAATGGGTTTTGGCCATGGAAAATATCGAGGAAACGGGCGAAGAACGCCGCGATGGGGCCCATCGACCGGCACGATTGTATCGCATCAAGAACCCGGAAATTGTAGAATTCATCAAGTAGGCAGTTTACTGTATAAAAGGCTCTAATCAATGAACACCAGAATTAATGAAGCACAAATTTGGGAAAAGGTCCGCAGCGCCATGGAATACGTATCCGGTGATGACAGCCTTGCCGAGGCTAAAAAAGCGGAGCTTCAAACGCGGATAATCACGCTATTAAAAGAAAAGGATGCCGTTCTGGTTGCCCATTATTACACCTCGCCGGAGCTGCAAACCCTGGCGGACGCCAGTGGTGGTTTTGTTTCCGACTCTCTGGAGATGGCTCGCTTTGGCACCCAACACCCAGCGAAAACCCTGGTGGTAGCCGGGGTACGTTTCATGGGAGAAACCGCGAAAATCTTAAACCCGGAAAAACGCATACTGATGCCTGATCTGGATGCTGAATGCTCCCTGGATTTGGGGTGTCCCGACAAGGAGTTCATCGAATTTTGCGATGCCAACCCAGGCCGTACGGTAGTGGTGTACGCCAATACCAGCGCCAAAGTCAAAGCTCGCGCTGACTGGGTAGTCACCTCCAGTATCGCGGTGGACGTGGTAAGACACTTACACCGGCAGGGTGAAAAAGTTCTTTGGGCACCGGATAAACATTTGGGCTCCTATGTACAGCAACAAACAGGAGCGGATATGTTGATTTGGGACGGCTCCTGCGTAGTCCATGACGCGTTTAGATCAACTGCTATAAAAGACCTTATTAAAGCCAACCCAGACGCCGGGGTCCTGGTTCACCCGGAATCACCGGCAGATGTCACCGCCTTGGCGGATGTGGTGGGCTCTACCACCGGTATGATTGACGCCGCCGTGCGCCTGCCCAACAAAACCTTTATAGTTGCGACAGACCGCGCCTTAATTCATAAAATGAAACAAGCGGCACCGGACAAAACCTTCTTGGAAGTGCCCACCGCCGGAGTCGGGGCAACCTGCATCAGTTGCGCCCACTGCCCCTGGATGGCCTTAAACTCCCTGGAGAAACTGGCACAGGTCCTGGAAACCGGTAAAAACGAAATCCATGTGGCTGAAACCGTGCGAGTACAAGCCGTAAGATCACTGGAACGCATGGTGAACTTTAGAAATACCTTGTTGGCGCAAGCTGTTAACAACTAGTTCAAAGCGCCCGTAGCTCAGCTGCCACGTCCTGGCGGGCCACCGCTCGGGCATCGTTTCCTCCCGTTCGCCTCTCGCGAAGCGGTGCTTCGCACAAAACGCTCGGCTCACCCTCTCGGGCGCGCCATTTTATTTTGCATTTACCCACTTATGTATAAATCTGCGCTAACTCACAGCGATGGTACGGATTTTGCTCAACCGTATGGATAGCCAAGCGATTGAAGCAAAAACTCTTTTCCAACAAAGCACCGAAGTGAGCATCGATAATCTAATCAATTTCCACTTACAAACCAGCCAGATCCTAACCACTCCGGTTTGGAAACCTTTGCGCTATCTGAACTTCTACCGAATTTTCTTAGCGGCGCTATTTGCCATTCCCATATATTTCGAAAAAGACCTGCCTATATTGGGTTCGCACAATATTATGTTGTTTTTGTTGGTGAGCCACAGTTACCTTCTTATCAGCATGTTCAGCGGTTTCGCTATCCACTGGAAGAAACCCAACTATAAAACCCTGGCCTACGGTCTGTCGTTTCTGGATATCACGGTTTTAACCTTGCTCATGCACGCCAGCGGCGGAATTCAATCGGGACTGGGGCTACTAATAGTCGTAGCCGTTGCCGGCGGCAGCTTGCTCACCGAAGGACGAACGGCACGATTGTTCGCTGCCATGGGAGCCATCGCCATTCTCACCGAACAGGTGTATTCTCAGTTTGAAGATATTCTGCCCACCAATTACACCCACGCCGGTACCCTCGGCATCACCCTGTTCGCCATGGCAACGCTGGCTCATGTATTGTCCCGAAGAATACATGAAACCGAAGCCATTGCGGCACAACGTGGCATTGATCTGGCCAATATGGCTCAGGTCAATGAATTCGTCATAAAGCGGTTACAGTCGGGAATCCTGGTGGTAGACCCTCAGGAAAATATTCGTCTCATCAATGATGCTGCGATACAAATGTTGGGCTTGAAAATACACCAGGCTAGTGGGGAGCTAAAATTCGCGTCCAAGGAAATCTCCCAACTTTTGCATTCGTGGAAAAAAAACAAAACTCCTACCGACAAAATTGTCAGATCCCATAAGGTGGATATCTTACCCAATTTTACCCGCCTGGGTACCGACAATAACTCCGGCACCTTGATTTTCCTGGAAGACAGCACGCGGATGTCGCACCAGGCTCAACAAATGAAACTGGCTTCTTTGGGACGTTTAACCGCAGGAATCGCCCATGAAATTCGCAATCCTCTGGGCGCCATCAGTCATGCGGAACAATTACTGGCCGAATCCAATAATTTGGATCAAGCGGAAAAGCGTCTGACTCAGATCATCCACACCCATACCAGTCGTGTAAATGCCATAATAGAAAATGTTTTGCAACTGAGTCGGCGCGGTAACCGTGTCGCCGAAGATATGGTATTGAAACATTGGCTGGACAAGTTCCTGTTGGAATTTCGACAAAGCGAAAATATTCCGGAACACGAAATTGGCGTAATCTTTAATCACAACCCCACGGTTAACATTGACCCTTCACAAATGCATCAAGTGCTGTGGAATATCCTGCAAAACAGCTGGCGCTACAGCGCCCAACACATCGGCAGCCCCAAATTGGAAATCTTTGGTGGTGTCGTGGATGGACATCCTTACCTGGACATTGTGGACCACGGACCGGGCATTGACCCCGAAACCGCGCAAAGCATTTTCGAACCCTTTTTTACTACGGACGCCAAAGGCTCCGGGCTGGGCCTGTATATTGCAAGAGAGCTATGCGAAATCAACAAAGCCCGCTTAAGTTATTTACCCATGCGTACAGGCGGTAGTTGTTTTCGCATTGAATTCAGCAACTAAGCCGTGACCATGAACCATCAGGCACTGATAATAGATGATGAACCCGATATTCGGGAACTACTGGAACTGACGCTGGGCCGTATGGATGTAGGTAGTCACAGCGCGGCCAATGTTGCCCAGGCCAAAAGTCTGCTCGAAGCCTATCCCTTTGATATGTGCTTGACGGATATGAAACTTCCAGACGGTAATGGTTTGGAAATTGTGCAACACATTCAAAAAGCCTACCCTCACATACCGGTTGCGGTAATTACGGCCCATGGAAACATGGAAATGGCGATCCAAGCGCTTAAAGCGGGCGCCTTTGATTTTGTTTCCAAACCCGTGGATTTGCAGATTCTGCGCAAACTGGTTAATACCGCATTAAAAGTCTCACACGATTACCCCTCTACGGATCGGCGCTCCCGCGACACTCTACTTGGAGAATCGGAAGCCATGCGCCAGACCCGTGCCACCATCACCAAGGTGGCACGTAGCCAAGCCCCCATCTATATCAGTGGCGAATCGGGAACCGGAAAAGAAATGGTGGCACGACTCATACACAAACAGGGACCGCGTCGTGATGCCCCTTTTGTACCGGTAAACTGTGGTGCCATTCCCACAGAACTGATGGAAAGCGAGTTTTTCGGTCACAAAAAAGGAAGTTTTACCGGCGCCTCCGTGGATAAAGAAGGCTTGTTCCAAGCTGCTGACGGAGGAACCCTGTTTCTGGATGAAGTCGCCGATCTGCCAATAACCATGCAAGTAAAACTTTTGCGTGCCATACAAGAAAAATCCATACGCCCTATCGGCGCCACCCAGGAAGTGGCAATCGACGTGCGCCTGCTCAGCGCCACACACAAACCGCTGACCGAACTGGTAGCGAAAGGCCAGTTTCGCCAAGACCTTTTTTACCGAATCAACGTCATTGAAGTAGCAGTCCCTCCGTTGCGCGGACGCCAAGAAGATATCGCTCTACTGACACGCTACACGCTGGAAAGGTTACAAGAGGAATGGCGACTGGAACAAACTCCGCAGTTGGAATCTCCAGCGCTCCAAGCACTGCAAAACTACTCATTCCCCGGCAATGTTCGAGAACTGGAAAACATTTTGGAGCGGGCTGTTACACTTTGCGAACAGGGACTAATAAAAACTCAGGACCTGCGGTTACCTGGTGAAAACACAGAGACTTCTGTGAAACAAAATCTCCACGTCATACAAACCCAAGCCCCAATCAAATCGGATAGCGCAGACAGCTTAGAGCCTTACTCACTGGAACACAAACTGGAAGAAATTGAAAAAGCGTCTATATTAGCCGCGCTGGAGAAAACCAAATACAACAAAACCGCAGCTGCAAAGCAACTAGGCATGAGCTTTCGATCATTTCGATATCGCCTGAAAAAACTGGGATTGGAATAGTTTCTCATTATCTCAGTATCCGAATAACAAATATCTACACTCTACTTAGTTACCCCCACAAGCGAATCACACAAGCAAAATCATATAGTTAGGCTGTGTTTCGCGTAGTTTCCACCTAAAGCTCGTGGCACAATGTTTGCTTAGATTTCTGTATTTCTGCGAAATACGATATTATGATTAACGATAAAAAAGTTGTAGTCGTGATGCCTGCATATAATGCGGCTCTCACATTGGAACGAACTTATAAGGAACTGCCTCGGGACGTAGTGGATGAAGTGATTTTGGTAGATGATTGCAGCCGGGATAATACCGCTGAAATCGCTCATCGCATCGGCATCCGCCACATAATCATACACGATAACAATAAAGGCTACGGCGGTAATCAGAAAACCTGTTATCAATACGCCTTAGACTTGGGGGCCGACATTGTAATCATGGTACACCCCGACTACCAATACACCCCTAAGCTGTGCACAGCTATGGCATCGCTTATTGCTGAAGGTGTTTATGATTGCGTGTTAGGTTCGCGTATTTTAGGTACTGGAGCCCTCAAAGGAGGCATGCCTCTCTATAAATATATAGCTAACCGGTTTCTCACTTTTTTTCAAAATGTTATGGTGTCGCATAAATTATCTGAGTACCACACCGGATATCGCGCTTTTTCTAAGCGCTTATTGGAAACCATCCCCCTACACCTCAATGATGATGATTTTATTTTTGATAATCAAATGCTGGCACAAATCATTTTCCAGGATTACGACATCGGTGAAATCACGTGTCCGACCAAATACATGGACGAAGCCTCCTCTATCAGTTTGCGACGATCCATTGTTTACGGTTTAGGTGTATTAAAAACTTCACTGGAATTTCGTCTGAGCAAAATTCGGCTGTATCGATCCAAGAGATTCTACGGAATTGAAACCACGACGAATCAACAACATTCCAATCCCGGAGCGTAACTACATGAACGCATATAAAGAAAGATGGCCGATATACGCCATCTTGTTAATTATAGGTATCGTTACTTATGTATCCTATATCGACATCATACATCACTCGTTTATTGATTGGGATGACAACATGATGATCGTAGGAAACCAGCATCTACGCTCATTTACTCCGGAGAACCTGCAATGGATGTTTACCAGCGCGTATGCTGCGAATTGGCATCCCCTCACATGGTTGAGCCTGACGGCAAATTTTGTTACCACTGGTGAAAATCCACTATTTTTTAAGATGACCAATATCTTAATCCATATTTTCTCGGCTTTTGTCCTATTTTTAATAAGCGTAACTGTGCTGCGTTTGGTTAATAAAAATTTTGTCACGCAAAATTCCGCAGCACTTCTAAACGAAACACAAATCACCGGCGCTGGTCTTCTTGCCTGCCTGCTGTTTGCCTTACACCCGCAACATGTAGAATCCGTCGTCTGGATTTCGGAACGAAAAGATGTGCTGTGTGCCCTGTTTTATTTTCTAACAATTTTATTTTATCTAAGACACAGTGATGGTGGAAAACAATCCGACTACAACATGACCGTATTATGTTTCGTACTGGCGATTATGTCCAAGTCCATGGCACTAACCTTACCTGCCGTGCTCATACTGTTAGACCTATATCCCTTAAAACGCTATAACAGCAATATTCCGCTCAAACAAAATATAGTCAACATACTACGCAACAAGTGGTTTTTTATAACCACGGCCGCTATTGTTGCTATCATTACCGTCACGACTCAGAGACGAGAAATTAACCTCGAGACCTTTAGCCTTTTTCAAGGAGCGGGCAACACATCGATCGCCTTACTCAAATACGCTTGGAACGTGCCGTCCCCCATTGATATAGCGGGTTTCCACCCCTATCAAGACATTGTATTGAACTCATCATGGCAGTTATGGCTCCCGATTTTTGCGCTATTCGCTATATTTTTATTCACTTACCTGCTCTACAAGAAAGGGGTTTACGCACCGGCAGCAACATGGATGTTTTATATTATCACAGTACTACCCGTATCCGGTGTCGTACCCATTGGGCAAGCTGCTATGGCGGATCGATACAGTTATATCCCCACCAGTGGATTTTATATTCTACTGGCCATGAGCGCCGTCTTACTTTGGAAAAAATGCAGTACCATCTCATTGAAAGCAACATGGTTCACAGTGATGTTTGTTTGCGTTGCATCGCTCAGCAAACTGACAACGGAAAACACTTTACATTGGCGCAACGAAGAAGATTTATGGAAAAGTGTCATCGCCATGTATCCCGACAGCGCAGATCTGGCATACTCCAATATTGGCGCAATATACGGCAACCGAGGAGATAAGCAACGCGGCGAAATGAATTTTTTGAAAGCCGTGCAAATCAATCCCAAAAACACTGACGCTCTTAAAAATCTCGGTATATTTTATGAGCGCAATCAACCCATAATTGCAGAAGAATATTACAAGAGATTGGCCGTAGCCAAACCCTACAGTTCGAGAGGCTACATTACCCTAGGCGACTTCTATGTTTATCAGAAGCGGCACACCGAGGCCTATGAACAATACCTCATGGCCGCAAAAACCGGCGAAGTAAACCCCGAGTTGCTCATGAAAATGGCCTATCTGAACTACCGCGGCAACCAATACCGCCAAGCGATACAATTACTCGAACAACTATTCGTGTACGATAGCAAGCATATCCACGGCTTGGAACTCTTCGCACTGGTACAAAAATTACAAAACAATGCCGGTGTGGCGAGAAAAACCGCTGAAACGCTTTTATCTCTGCAACCGGAAAATCAATTGGCAAAAGACGTGTTGGCAAGTTGCGATATTGATAAATGCAAGTAATCGAAAAAACTCTATTATGAAACATAAACGCTCTTTGACGGGCTCAATATTTTTTCTGGTGACCCATTGACCACGCTTGGCTCTCAACAAAAAAGAAAACCCTCCACAGCCTGGCTGGTAGTCTTAAAACTCCTTATTACAACCGGCTTGTTGATATGGATATTTCACAAATTTGACCTGAAAAATTTTCAGCATACCTTGGAAACAATAAATCACAATTATGTATTACTGGCTTTTGTACTACACACTATCGCCTATGTGATTTTCGCTTTACGTTGGTGGACCTTATTGCGAATCACCAAAGACTGCCCGTTTTCCCGAATAGTCCCAGCGTACTACCTGGGACTGTTTTGGAATAACTTTTTACCCACGGCGGTGGGTGGTGATGTGGTGAGAATCATTAAGTTACGCAATAGCGGCTTCAATACCGGCGAACTCATATTATCGAGCATGGCTGATCGGGCTATAGGCTTGTACAGTATTTTAGTACTGGGGGCTGTTGCTTTTGTCGCCAATACGCAACTACACATACCGGAATTAAATTTTACCTGGACTCTCTTAACCATTGTTTTAATCATTGGCGGCTCCGTAGCGTTACTGTCAACCCGCTGCCTACGTTTTTTTTCCCGGTTGTTTTCCAGCTTTGAGAACTTTCGACCGGCAAAATTTGCCCTAAGCGCATTGGACACGGTTAAGCTATATGTAAAAAACAAGAGTATCCTGATTTATGTTTTCTTTTATTCATTCAGCGCCCAATTTTTAATTATACTGAGTTACATGCTATTAGGGGCAGCACTGAACCTCAATGTCCCATATGGCGTTTTTTTTGCCGTCATTCCGGTGGTATTTGTGGCTTCCAGCATCCCTATTTCAATCGGCGGACTGGGAGTTAGGGAAAGCGTTCTTATCAGCCTGCTAAGCCTATACGCGGTAAACCCGCAAGCTTCCATGGCTTTATCCATTGTTTATTTCTCCATGCTTATTCTTATTACCCTGCCAGGAGCTGTTTTCATTTTCAACCTCCAACGCCATTCTCAGCCCTATGACAAAATTTGTCAGTAAGCGCCCCTCTGAAAACTCAACAGATACATTTTTTAACCACAGTTTTACAGACCGTATTGGAACACTTAAATAATCAACAAGTTAAATGGCTTTTCATTCTGGCACGCAGTCTGCATATTGTGAATCACGCGCTAAATCAGCCGTAACAATCCGGAAGCCGCGGTTGAAGTGCGCGCTACCGAACACGACTAAAGAGAAAATCTGGAGGCAATATGAAACGAGTACAACAGGGTTTTACCCTTATCGAACTGATGATCGTGGTAGCCATTATTGGTATTTTGGCCGCGATCGCTATTCCGGCGTATCAAGACTACACGGTACGCGCCAAAGTATCCGAAGTAATCGGTTTAGCATCTGCTGCTAAAACGACCTTGTATGAATCCTACTCTACAAATGGCACTATGCCTGCTACGAACGCTCAATTGGTTACCGACTCAACTGCCGTATTTGTGGCATCAAAATTTGTAAATGCTGGCACATATGCACTTGACGCCACCAGTGGCACGGCAGCCACATTCACTTTGACACTGACAGGTTTGAGCGGTGATGCAAATTCTAAAACCATGCAGTTCGCCTACACAGCTCAAGCTACCGGTATGCAAATGACTTGCAGCGGCGGTACTTTACCAGACAAATTCAGACCTTCTACCTGTAAAGCTACTACTCCTGCTGGTACCTAAAATAGAAGCTGTAGTTCTCTACAAACCGTCTCTCTTCACAGAGAGGCGGTTTTTTTATGCCTGTTGATTATTTTGTGATCCAACGCACACTACACCCTTGCAACCAGGGACGTTCAGGATTTAATGTTCTAGTGTGATATTTTTGAACTAAAAATTGCTATAGAATTGCCGATAGTATTTCAGTTAGGGGTTTTCGGCATCATATCCGAGTAAGCCTATTGATTTAAGGAGCCATTTTCTATAGCTTGCTCTAACACGCCACGAAAACACAATTGGTTAAGATTAAATCAAGATAGGCAGATATGGCTACACCTCGCACACAAATGAATCTCAGCGGCCTGGCCCGCAAATTAGTCATGGATGGAGTCCTTGCCGAAGCCGCGGCCATAAAAGCCCAGGAAGATGCCAATCGGAAAAAGATCCCTATTGTCTCCTACTTGGTTGAGCAGAAACTGGTCAACAGCAAATTGCTGGCCATCGTAGCTTCGCAAGAATTCGGGGTTCCATTAATGGACATAGATGCCATTGAGCTGGACCCGGAAGTTACCAAACTGGTAGATGAAAAGTTGGTACGGCGCCACAATGGCTTACCTTTGTTTAAACGCGGTAATCGCCTGTTTATCGCCGTTTCCGATCCCACAAACCTCATGGCCCTGGACGAAATCAAGTTCCACGCGGGTTGTAACACCGATGCAGTCCTGGTTGAAGAAGATAAACTTAAACGGGTGATTGAATCCGCCATGTCTGATGCCGACACTTCGCTAGCGGATTTGGACGGGGATCTGGATGATCTGGATATCGGCGTTGACGATGACGCGGATAGAGATAACGACTCGGGCGGCGGAGATGCGGATGACGCTCCGGTTGTACGTTTTGTCAACAAAGTACTGTTGGATGCCATTAACAGTGGTGCCTCGGATATTCATTTTGAACCCTATGAAAAATACTACCGCGTGCGCTTGCGCCGTGACGGCGTTCTGAACGAGATCGCCACACCCCCGGTAAGTTTGGCGAAACGCCTGTCTGCCCGTATTAAGGTTTTATCACGACTGGACATTTCCGAACGCCGCATTCCACAGGACGGTCGTATGAAAATGAAATTGTCCAAGAATCGCGCCATCGACTTTCGTGTGAGCACCTGTCCCACCTTGTTTGGCGAAAAAATCGTAATGCGTATTCTCGATCCCAGCAGTGCCAGTCTGGGCATTGACGCTCTGGGATACGAACCTATACAAAAACAACGTTATATGGATGCTCTGTCCCAGCCACAAGGCATGATATTGGTGACCGGCCCCACCGGTAGCGGTAAAACCGTATCCCTGTATACGGGGCTGAATATACTCAATACCGAAGACCGCAATATTTCCACTGCGGAAGACCCGGCGGAAATTAACTTACCGGGGATTAACCAGGTCAATGTGGACCCCAAAGTGGGGCTCACCTTCTCCGCGGCTCTGAAAGCCTTCTTACGTCAGGACCCGGATGTGATCATGGTGGGTGAGATTCGAGACCTGGATACAGCAGAGATAGCGATCAAAGCGGCACAAACCGGTCACTTGGTGTTATCGACCCTGCATACCAATGACGCGCCACAAACCCTGTCCCGTATGATGAATATGGGCGTAGCAGCCTACAATATCGCCTCGTCCGTATCACTTATTATTGCGCAGCGCTTGGCCAGACGCCTGTGCTCTTGTAAAAAGCCGCTGAACATCCCCAAAGAAGCCCTGATTGAAGAAGGCTTTAAACCGGAGGAAGTGGGCTCCTTGAAAATCTTTGCACCCAACGGCTGCGATCAATGCAACAGCGGTTATAAAGGTCGAGTGGGTATTTATCAAGTCATGCCTTTATCCGAGGAAATGGCACGCATTATCATGGAAAGCGGAAATGTGATGCACTTGGCAGAACAAGCCCAGAAAGAAGGTATTAATGATTTACGTCAGTCCGGATTGCTCAAAGTGAAGCAGGGCGTGACCTCGCTGGAAGAAGTTAACCGAGTCACTAAGGAATAATTTATGGCCAAAGCAGCTCAAGCGAAAACTGCGGATACATTTGTCTGGGAGGGAACCAATAAACAAGGCAAGCGCGTCAAAGGTGAAACGACCGGCGCCAGTATCGCTCTGGTTAAAGCGGATTTACGACGTCAGGGCTTAACGCCGCTGAAAGTAAAGAAAAAACCTAAAGCATTGTTCGGCGGTGGACAAAAGAGTAAAAAAATCACATCCAAAGACATTGCTGTTTTTGCGCGCCAATTGGCCACCATGATGGCGGCAGGGGTACCGCTGGTACAGGCATTTGAAATCGTTGGCCGGGGCCATGAAAACCCCAGTATGCAGAACCTGATTATGGCCGTCAAAGCAGACGTAGAAGCCGGTAACTCCCTGGCGGAAGCCATGGCCAAACACCCACTGCAATTTGATGATTTGTTTTGCAACCTGGTCCATGCAGGTGAACAAGCCGGTATCCTGGAAACCTTGTTGGACAAGATCGCCACTTACAAAGAAAAAGTGGAGGCCATCAAGAGCAAAATCAAAAAAGCCTTGTTTTACCCGGTGGCTATTGTGGTGGTGGCCTTTGTCATTACCGCAATTCTGTTGATTTTTGTAATCCCCCAGTTTGAGAGCATGTTCGCCAACTTCGGGGCGGATTTGCCGGCGCTAACCCAAATGGTTATTGTCGCGTCCAAGATATTTCAAGATTGGTGGTGGGCGATCTTCGGCGGCCTGGGAGCCGGCGTCTATGCGATGATACAAATGAAACAACGTTCTACAGCATTTAATGTTGCCATGGACAAACTGATATTAAAACTGCCGGTCGTAGGCGAAATCATTACCAAAGCCACCATCGCCCGCTTTGCCCGAACCCTATCCACCATGTTTGCCGCCGGTATGCCCCTGGTGGAAGCCATGGATACGGTGGCGGATGCGGCAGGAAATATTGTATACACTAATGCCATTCGCATCATGAAAGATGAGGTGTCCACCGGCACCCAGATCAACGTATGTATGAAAGCCAGCGGCCTGTTCCCCAATATGGTGGTACAAATGGTTGCCATCGGTGAAGAAACCGGCTCTATTGACAGTATGTTGGCAAAAGTGGCGGACTTCTATGAAGAGGAAGTGGACGACCTGGTAGATGGTCTCAGCTCCCTGTTGGAGCCATTTATTATGGCAATCCTTGGGGTTTTAATTGGTGGCCTGGTTATCGCCATGTACCTACCCATCTTCAAAATGGGTGAAGTGGTTTAAACCCTACCGGTCAAAACCTAGCACTGGTTTAACTCAAAGGACCCCATGGACGACCTGCTAACCCTGCTACAATCCAGCAGCGCTTTTTTGATCGGTGTCACGACGGTCGCCGGCTTGATTGTGGGAAGTTTTCTCAACGTCGTCATCCATCGACTACCCATTATGCTGAAACGGGACTGGAAACAACAGTGCGAGGAATTTCTGCAAGAAGATGAAACGGTAACGCTAAAGTCCAACACCAGCGCCTCACACGAAGCCAGTCCCAGGTACAATTTGATCACGCCCGCTTCCACCTGCCCCCAATGCGGTCACAAGATTAAAGCCGTGGAAAATATCCCGGTGATCAGCTACCTCATACTCAAAGGCAAATGCGCCCATTGTAAAACAGCGATTTCCTTACGTTACCCAATCATCGAGACGGTTACAGCGCTGTTGTCAGCCACGGTAGCCTGGCATTTTGGCTACGGACTACCCTTGTTGGCTGCTTTGTTCCTAACTTGGGCTTTAATCAGTTTGACCATGATAGACTTTGATCACCAACTGTTACCGGATGATATTACTTTGCCCTATTTATGGCTGGGATTACTTCTGGCCTTATCCGGGGTATTCACTGATATTCATTCCAGTGTTATTGGTGCCATTGCCGGCTACCTTAGCCTGTGGCTCTTTTATTGGGCTTTTAAGCTATTAACCGGCAAGGAGGGTATGGGCTTTGGTGATTTTAAATTATTCGCCCTATTCGGAGCTTGGTTGGGTTGGCAAATGTTGCCCCTGATCATTCTCTTATCCTCTCTGGTAGGCGCTCTGGTAGGCATCAGCCTGGTGGCATTGCGGGGACGTGACAAAAACATCCCTATACCCTTCGGCCCTTATCTCGCCGCTGCAGGTTGGATCGCTTTGCTTTGGGGTCAAGAAATCAGTAATGCGTATTTGAAAATCTCCGGTATAAGCTAAATCAATGCTGATAATCGGTCTCACTGGTGGAATTGGCAGCGGCAAAACCACAGTTTCAGATCTATTCCATCAATTGGGCGTTGATATCATCGACACTGACGTAATAGCGCGCCAATTGGTTCAGCCCGGACAGGAAGCACTGCAGCAGATTGTTGCCCATTTCGGAGTTGGTATGCTGGATCACAAGGGCCGGTTACAGCGAGAGAAATTGCGCGAATTGGTTCACAGTGACAAACTAGCCAGGGAACAACTCGAAGCCATATTGCACCCACGCATTAAACAGCAAACCCTGGATAAAATCTGTCAATTACAAGCCCCTTACTGCCTGGTGGTGGTTCCCCTGTTGTTTGAAAGCGGCTGGCAAGACTTATTTGACCGCATATTAGTGATAGACAGTTCACAGGAACAACAAATGCAACGGATACAACAGCGGGATCAGTTGTCACAAGAGCAGGCCAGTCGCATAATGCACAATCAGATAGACCGCCGGCACCGTTTGGCGGGTGCGGATGATGTTATGGAGAACCGGGGGGATATTAGCGAACTCAAAGCCAAAGTGGAACAATTGCACAAATTTTACCTATCGCTGTCGTAACAGCTGATTGTTTTTCACTCAGGCATAATTATTGCGTTACTATTTTACAAGCAATTTCGTTATTTTTATTTCACTTTTATTTACTCAAAGATTTTATATTCAGCAGCAGCCGAGAATGATGGAAAACTTAATTACCTATGTACAACCGCTTAATGAACGCTTGCGTTTCTTTATGCGCCTGGAATATTTATTTACTCAAGCCAACCATGCCGCAGCCAGTGATTGCCTCCACGACTCCCATGTGGCCGTTAACACATTGCTCGACATTATGGGAATTATCAATCAGCAGGACCTGAAAAAAGAAGTCATCAAGGAATTGGAGCGAATCAACCAAACCCTGACCCCGCTACAAAATACCCCTGATATCCAGCATGGTCGACTTAACGATATTCTCCATTCGCTGCATCAGTATCGTGGCGAATTGCACAGCATATCCGGCCCCATCGCTCAGGAACTGCGCGATAACGAGTTTTTGAAGCATCTGCAACAACGCAAAAACATCCCCGGCGGTCTTACCGAGTGTGATCCGCCGATTTATAACCACTGGTTACACCAAGCTCCGGAAAAGAGAAAAGCCGATCTACAACAGTGGCTAAAGTGCTATGAACCGTTACACAAATCCATTGAGCTTATCATTGATTTGATCAAACAAAGCACGAATGGCATTCAAAAAACTGCAGAAAATGGTGTCTATCAACAAAACCTGGACAGCAATACTCCTTATAAAATGGTGATGGTAGCCGTACCCCCGGACATGCCTTATTTTGCGGAAATCAGCGGTGGAAAGCATCGCTTTACGGTTCGCTTTATGGACAGCACCAGTAAACCTCGCCCAGCCCAAACCAACAATACGGTGGTATTTGACCTTTATTGTTGCGCCCTATAAGCTGCCATGGATGACGTAGCGGCTAAATTAGATTTTCGGAATAGCTTATGCAAAAAACCGTTAAATGCCCCACTTGCAACAAACCCGTGATCTGGGACAAAAACTTTCCTGAACGGCCCTTTTGCAGCAGTCGCTGCCGCTTAATAGACCTAGGAGAATGGGCTTCTGAATCCCATCGAATTGTCACTGAACCAGATGATTTCACTGAAATCACGGATTCGGATTCGGATTGGTAGGCCCCCAAAAACCTCGAATTCCCGCCACACCCTGTCCGCCTCGTTGCCTGATTTGCTGCAGATCTGAAGGTTTTATTCCGCCCAAGGCATACACAGGCACCCTGGCTTGATTTACCAGGTTTTCGAATCCATCCCATCCCAAAGGATGCGCCCAAGGGTGGCTTTGTGTGGCTTGCACCGGTGAGGCTAAAACACAGTTAACGCCCAGCGTTTGAGCTTTGTTCAACTCTTCCGCATTGTGGCAAGCGGCGCTTACCCAGCGCACATCCGGTCTGCTGCGCAATTGTTGTAACCAAAAAGAGGACAGATGCAGACCATCGGCGGATACTTGCGACAGCAAGTCCGGATCGCCGTTGAGAAACAACAAAACCCCCTGGTCGCGGCATTGCTCGGCAACTTGAACTGCCAGATCAAGATACTGTTTTCGGGACAAAGTTTTACAGCGTAGTTGCAGCATCTTGATGCCACTGCGCAACACCTGAGACAGCTGCTCCAAAAAGGACTGCTGATCCTCCGGTTCGGGAGTGATGACGTACTCCCGCGGTAATAAAAGACTGTCTATGATGCCTTGATTGGCCGCCGGAAATTCATAATCTTCCAATTGGGACAGAGGCAACCAACGCCAGGGTTGTCCCTCGCGAGACTCCACCGCTCCGCTGTAGCCTTTTGATACCCACACATCCAGAAAAACCTTCTTGTCGTCATAGGCATAGGGAATTTGAACCAAAGGATCGGCACGCTGCAGCCCCACACCCAGCTCTTCCAACAACTCCCGCTGCAAAGCTTGAAACGCGGTTTCACCGGGTTCCACTTTGCCGCCGGGAAACTCCCATTTACCACCTTGGTGCAAATACTCTGCGCGGCGGGAGATCAGCACGTCCCCCTGCGGATTGAAAACCACAGCTACCGCCACATGGACTGCGCTGTTGTCAACGAATGTTGTCACCAAAAGCTGGAACGACTAAGTGCGATATTCGGCATTAATTCGGACATAGTCATAGGAGAAATCGCAGGTCCACACCTGAGTGCTGTGTTCGCCGCGATTCAGCGCCACACGCACGGTGATTTCGTTTTGCTCCATCACGGCCTGCCCTGCCGCTTCGGTGTAATCCGGTGACCGGCCACCGTCGCGAACAATACAAACTTGGTCCAGATAGATTTCCACCGCATTAATATCCAAGGTCACACCGGAACGGCCCACTGCGGCCAGGATACGGCCCCAATTGGGATCAGAAGCAAACATGGCCGTTTTCACTAAGGGGGAATGGGCGATGGTGTAAGCCACATCGTGGCACTCCTGCATTGATGCGCCACCATTCACCTCGACCGTGATCAGCTTGGTCGCACCTTCACCGTCACGCACTATATCCTTAGCCAACTCCTGAGCCAACCGGCACAAAGCATCGCAGAATAATCGATAAGCTGCAGAATCAGCGGTAATTTCCACTCCTGAACGACCGGTGGCCATGAGTACGCAGGCATCGTTGGTGGAAGTGTCACCGTCTACCGTAATGCGATTAAAGGACTGCGTCACGGCCTCGTTCAAACATTGTTGCAGCAAGGTCGGCTCTATTTGAGCGTCGGTTCCGATAAAAGCCAACATGGTCGCCATGTTCGGCCGTATCATGCCTGACCCTTTGGCAATGCCGGTTAAGGTGATGCTTTGATCTGCCACCGGAATTTGGTAGGAATGGGCCTTGGTCACCGTATCCGTGGTCAATATGCCATGGGATGCCTGTTCCCAACCATCAACCGTCAAGTTCTCGACTAACGCCGGTAAAGCAGCGACAATTTTTTGTACTGGAAGATTCTCACCAATGACACCGGTGGAGAAAGGCAACACCTGCTGTTCATCACATTGAAGCAATTGAGCCAGTTGGCGACAACTCTCTTGGGCATCTGCCATGCCCTGCTGCCCCGTACCGGCATTGGCATTTCCCGTATTTATCAATAAACAAACGGGTTTATGAGTTTGCAGGTGGTTTTGGGCCAGCAATACCGGTGCGGCGCGAAATTCATTGCGGGTAAAGACCGCCGCCACAGCCGTCTGCGGTACCATCTTAATGGCCACCAAATCACGACGATCGGCTTTTTTGATCCCGGCACAAACCGTAGCCAGCTCGATACCGGCAACAGGATGTAACTTAGCTGAGTTTGCCATGGCACTGCTTAAACTTTTTACCCGAACCACAGGGACAGGGCTCATTGCGCCCGACTTTTCGCTCCTGCCGCACAAAAGGCTGGTGTTGCCCTGCCTCCTCTTCCTCTTCCCCACCACCCCCTCCTCCAGCGGTCATGGACTGCATTTGTTCGTGCTGAAAGGACATGGGTGCACTGGAGCGACGTTGCTCTTCAACCGCTTCCACATCCGATTCGGCGCGGACCTGAACCCGGGAAACTATGGTGATGACCTCAGTCTTGATACGTTCCAACATGGCACTGAACAGTTCAAAAGCCTCTCGTTTGTATTCCTGCTTGGGATTTTTCTGCGCATATCCCCGCAAATGGATCCCTTGACGTAAATGATCCATGGTGCTCAGGTGATCTTTCCATTGATCATCCACCACTTTTAACGTCACAGCTTTTTCGAAATGGCGTAAAACTTCACTACCGGCCATGGCTTCCTTGTCTTTGTAGGCATCCACCATTTCCTGCTCAATTTTGTCACGCAAAGTCTCTTCGTGTAAGTTGTGATCTTTGTCCAGCCACTGGCGCAGCGGCATGCGCATGCCAAATTCGGCTTCCAATGCTTTTTCCAATCCTGGCACATCCCACATCTCGTCCATGCTGCCGGGAGGGATATAAGTACTAATCACATCATTGATGACATCATGACGAATGGCCCGAACGGTTTCAGAAACATCGTCTGTTGACATCAACTCATTGCGCTGTTCATACACAACTTTACGCTGATCATTGGCCACATCGTCATATTCCAATAACTGTTTGCGTATATCGAAGTTGTGTCCTTCCACTTTGCGTTGAGCATTTTCGATTGCCCGGCTCACCAAGGTATGTTCTATGGCCTCGCCTTTTTCCATACCCAGCTTACGCATCATATTACCGATACGGTCGGAGGCGAAAATACGCATTAAATTGTCCTGCAGCGACAAATAGAAACGACTGGAACCGGGATCTCCCTGACGACCGGAACGTCCTCGCAGCTGATTATCAATACGCCGCGACTCGTGCCGTTCCGTACCTATGACATGCAAACCGCCTGCATCCAGAACTTGCTGATGCAATTTTTGCCATTGCTCCGAATCCATCGGCGTATCCCCGGCTTGAGGATTGCCACCCAACACAATATCCGTACCTCGACCCGCCATGTTGGTAGCAATGGTCACAGCACCCGGGCTGCCCGCCTGAGCCACGATTTGTGCCTCGCGCTGATGCTGTTTGGCGTTAAGCACTTCGTGGGGAATATTTTCTTTTTTCAGTAAGTTGGATAAATACTCGGAGGTTTCAATGGAAGCGGTACCAACCAATACAGGCTGTTGGCGTTTACGGCAGTCTTTGATATCTTCCTTAATCGCTTCAAACTTTTCTTCGAAGCTCAAATACACCAAATCTGCATGATCCTTGCGACGTACCTGCTCATTCGTGGGAATCACCACCACTTCCAAGCCATATATCTGTTGAAATTCGAAAGCTTCCGTATCCGCAGTACCGGTCATACCTGCTAACTTATTGTATAGACGAAAATAATTCTGAAAAGTAATTGAAGCCAGAGTCTGGTTTTCCTGTTGCACCGGCACCCCTTCTTTGGCTTCCACCGCCTGGTGTAATCCATCAGACCAGCGGCGCCCTTCCATGGTACGTCCTGTGAACTCATCCACAATCACGATTTCGTTATTTGCCGAAACGATATAATCCACATCCTTATGAAACAGGGAATGGGCCCTGAGAGCGGCATTTAAATGGTGCATTAATCGAATATTGGCCGCATCGTAGAGGCTTTCACCTTCTGCAATCAAACCTGCCCGGGCCAGCAAGTCCTCCACGTTTTGATGACCGCGCTCGGTAAAGTAGGCCTGCTTGGATTTCTCGTCAATGTAGAAATCACCACCTTGACCTTCCTCCACCTCCTCACCTTCCTGACGCTCCAATTTTGGTATTAACTTATTGATTTTTAAATAGAGATCAGAACTATCTTCTGCCGGCCCGGAAATAATCAAAGGCGTCCTGGCTTCGTCAATCAAGATGGAATCCACCTCGTCCACGATGGCAAAGTTCAGTTCACGTTGAACTTTCTCATCCACGCTAAATGCCATGTTGTCACGCAGATAATCAAAGCCGTATTCATTATTGGTTCCGTAGGTGATATCCGCTTGGTACGCCGCCCGTTTTTCTTCGTGGTTTTGGCCGGATAAAATGACGCCCACGCTCAGTCCGAGGAAGTTATACAAGGTTCCCATCCATTGGGCATCGCGCTTGGCCAGGTAGTCGTTTACGGTCACCACATGCACCCCTTTACCACTGAGGGCATTCAAATATACCGCCAGGGTAGCCACCAGGGTTTTACCCTCCCCGGTACGCATTTCCGCAATTTTGCCGTCATTGAGCACCATAGCGCCAATGAGCTGCACATCAAAATGACGCATATTCATACTGCGACGTCCTGCCTCCCGAACGGTGGCGAAGGCTTCCGGTAACAAGCCGTCTATTTTTTCCCCCGCCGCCACGCGATCTTTGAATTCCTGAGTTTTGGCTTTGAGTTGCTCGTCCGTCAGGGCTTCAATCTGGGGTTCAAGAGCGGAAATTTGCGTCACGACTTTGTTTAATCGTTTAACTACCCGGTCATTCCGACTACCAAAGATTTTATTCAGTACCTTGCTTACCATTTTGATTCTTTATATTTGTGTGTGGATTTTAGGACTGCCTTTTATAAAGGCGATATATGGCAAAATCCTCAACTTTCAAGGAAAGTTGAGGATTATAGCGAGGATCAGTAGATTAGAGAATTATTATTACGAATAATTTAGCTTATTGGACCGATTTAATGTATTTCATCGGATCCACGGCCTTGCCGTTGTGTAACACTTCAAAATGCACATGAGGCCCGGTGGAACGGCCGGTGGAGCCCATAAGAGCCAGTTTATGGCCTTTCTTCACAGCATCACCCACTTTCACTAATACGTCTGAGTTGTGCCCGTAGCGAGTGGCATAACCGTTACCGTGGTTCACTTCCACCAAATTTCCGTACCCATACCGTTTGCCGGCCCAAGTCACCACACCGGAGGCTACGGAAATAACATCACTACCCGCTTTTCCAGCAAAATCCACACCCTTATGCCGCTCCTGGCGCCCCGTGAAGGGATCGGTTCGCATACCGAAGTAGGAAGACAACCATCCGGAACGTATGGGACGACCGGCGGGTGACACTTGCTCCTGTAAACTTTGATTCATCAACATTGCCTCAAGCAGAGCCAGTTGTTGACCGCGATTATCAATCTGGTGCGACAGTGATTCCAGGGCCGCAGCAAAATCCGCGACTTTGATAGAATTCGAACTTTCCGTACTCTCAGGCCCACCCTGGGCGGGTTGAGTGCTAAAATCAAACTCCCCTTTATCCAGTTCTGCCATCTTGGTCAGGCGCTCACCCAGCGCATCCAGGCGAATCACATGTGACTGCAACCGTCCCAAACGTACTGCCAGGGCATCAATATTTTCCTTTGAACTGCGACGGGTCTCGTTTACCACAGTACGCTGTTTGGTTATCTCGTTTTTCCAGTTGGCCAGCATGGCATCCGTACCCACATTGGCTTCACCCGTGAGTTTGCCCAGATAGAAACCGCCCCAAGCGATGGAGCCCACCAATAAACTTAAAAATGTCAGCGAGAAGAAAATCGACCATGAATTCAGCCGGAAGGTATTTGAACAACTGCCTTTCTTGGGAACAAATATGATATTCATGCCAAGTAGTTTCCTTTTAATGCGTTTAATCCTGAGATTGCTTTAAAACCGGTCCTCTGCTAAATCTTTGTACAATCGATTGTTTTGACAGACTTTCGCAAATTCCCAATTTCTTGATTTAAGTATCTCGATTATTTAACATCCAATGAATATGCCAACTTATCTAAAATCCGTCAGCAACATTCTCCACTCGCCGTCCACCGGCCTTCAGGCCATATTGGAAAAAGCTTCCGTGCTACAACAAATCAACCAAAATCTTTGCCTATTCCTGTCGGAACCCCTAAATCAGCACATTGTGCTTGCCAATGTGCGGGATGACACAGCGGTGATTATGGCTGATTCCTCAGTGTGGCTAACTAAGGCGCGATATCAGGGGGCGAGTATCTTACGCTTCCTGACTCATGATGTTGGCCTGACCAAACTTAAAAAAGTTCAGTTTAAAGTCCAGCCACACACTGGAAACACTGCTCTTCAAGCACCAAACCCGGATGTATCGGTAAAAGCCGCACAGTGGCTTAATCAAGCTGCCGATGACATCCAAGATCCTGGTCTAAAAGCGGCTATTAAGCAGCTTTCGAACAACTTTCAACCAAAAGTGTAATCGATTATCGACATAATTGATAACGATTCTTTGAGATATCGTTCACAATTATATAAGAGCTGCGTAGCATTACTGAATTTATCGCCCAAACCCACGAAAACTTTAGGTTTTTCTTAGAACGCAGAATAGCCCAACAACCATTACGTTACGTATGGTTATTGGGTTAGTAGAAGAAACCGGGATTGCGGTAAACCTGAATTAGCTGGTGGTAACCAGAGGCTGAGTAAAAGAAATGGGGGCTTGATTTACATCTTCGAAGGTAACCGACTCCCAAGCCGACTCTTGCGCCATCAGAGCTCGCAATAGACGATTATTAAGTTCGTGACCGGATTTATAGCCGCTGAACTCACCAATCAAGCTGCAACCCAATAAATACAGATCACCAATGGCGTCCAAAACTTTGTGCCGTACGAACTCGTCCTCATAACGCAAACCGTCTTCGTTGAGAATGCGATAGTCATCCAAAACAATGGCATTATCCAGGCTACCGCCCAGAGCCAAGTCATTTTGGCGCAAATGTTCAATGTCCCGCATAAATCCAAAAGTCCGCGCTCGACTCACTTCTTTCACGAAGGAAGTACTGGAGAAATCCACGGTGGTGGTCTGAGAGCGATTACGAAAAACAGGGTGCTCAAAATCAATATTAAAGGAAACTTTAAAACCTTCAAATGGATCAAAACGAGCCCATTTGTCACCATCTTCAACTACCACAGGTTTTTTGATGCGGATGAAACGCTTGGGTGCATTCTGTTCTTCAATCCCAGCGGATTGCACCAGAAACACGAAAGGCCCGGCACTGCCATCCATAATGGGAACTTCAGCCGCGCTCAATTCAATAACGGCATTATCGATACCCAGGCCCGCAAAAGCTGATAACAAATGTTCTACCGTTGAAACGCGAACATCACCATTCATTAAGGTGGTGGACAGGCGTGTATCACCAACGTTCTCCGGTTTGGCTTCAATATCCACAGGCGTACTCAAATCCACCCGCCGGAAAACAATCCCCGAATCGATCGCGGCAGGACGCAAGGTTAAATAGATTTTCTGTCCTGTGTGCAGACCAATACCTGTGGCACGAATAATATTTTTAAGCGTTCTTTGTCGAATCATTTCACATTTCTTTGTTTAACAACAGGCTAAAAAACCGGAGCTTTTATAAACCAGAACCTACATATACCAGGATAATAACCAAAAGATCAGCTCAAATAACAACCAAGACCAACCCTGCCATAGAATGGCCGGGCGATCATATCACAGCAACCCAGCAGATGCCTACATTATTGTGTGATACGGTTCAAATATTAGCCTACGCTACACCTCCGCGAAATAACCCTTTTATCCTACACATCACGCCGCATTTATAGCGACGCCAAACAGACCTCAATCTGCCTGGCGTCTCAAAAATGCAGGAATGTCCAGATAATCCATATCGGCACTCGAAGCGGATGCGAAACCTTCGTTGGCTACTTGCTTACGTATTACAGTAGGACGATCCAATTTACCGTAATCTACACCACCCAACGGTGTCTTATCGACCAGTTTCACCGGTTTGTCTGCTTGTTTAACGTGGTTACCCAATCCGGTAGCCACTACAGTAACACGCAGTTCTTCGCTCATTTCCGGATCAATTACTGTTCCTACCACCACAGTGGCATTTTCTGAAGCAAAACCCTTAATGGTATTACCTACCTCTTCAAACTCACCAATGGCCATATCCATACCTGCTGTGATATTAACCAATATACCTCGAGCACCGGCCAGATCCACATTTTCCAGCAAGGGACTGGCAATGGCAGCTTCAGCCGCTTGATGCGCCCGACCTTCACCCACCGCAGTACCCGAACCCATCATGGCCATACCCATTTCTGACATCACGGTACGAACATCAGCGAAATCCACGTTAATCAAACCAGGGCGGGTAATCAGTTCGGCAATTCCTTGGACAGCCCCCAACAACACGTCATTCGCCGCTTTAAAAGCATCCAGCAAACTAATGTTCTTGCCCAGCACCGTCAACAAACGCTCGTTCGGAATGGTAATCAAGGAATCGACGTATTCACTTAGACCACGAATCCCTTCTTCAGCCACTTGCAGACGTTTGCGTCCTTCGAAAGGAAAGGGTTTGGTAATAACAGCAACCGTTAAAATTCCCATTTCCTTGGCAATTTGTGCAACTACCGGTGCAGCTCCCGTGCCAGTCCCCCCCCCCATACCGGCAGTGATGAACACCATGTCCGCGCCCTGAATCACTTCAACAATACGCTCGCGATCCTCCAAGGCGGCTTGGCGCCCAAGATCCGGATTGGCGCCGGCACCCAAACCTTTGGTAATGGAGGAACCCAATTGAATTGAAGTTTGGGCCGAAGAAATTTTTAAAGCCTGGGCATCCGTGTTGGCACAAATGAAATCCACGCCTTCAATTTTTTGTGTCACCATATGCTCCACGGCATTACCGCCGCCACCACCCACACCGATGACCTTAATCACGGCACCCTGAGTATATACATCCATTAGTTCAAACATGTCTAAGCTCCTCTGTGCTTAACCAATCTGTATTTTAAAAATTACCTTGAAACCAGCTTCTCATTCGCTGCCAAAGAGTTTTCATCCCCCATTCGGACTGCCGGTCCCATCGACCGCTGTCCTGTTGATGCCGGTACCCGTATAACAACAACCCAACACCGGTTGAATAAATCGGGTTTCTTACCACATCCACTAGCCCGCTCACCTGTGTCGGCAAACCTATACGTACGGGCACATGAAACACCTCCTCCGCTAACTCAATAACACCTTCCATTTTTGAGCAACCACCGGTCAGCACAACTCCGGCAGCGCAAATATCTTCAAAGCCACTACGGCGCAACTCGTTTTGCACCAAGGTCAACAACTCTTCAAAGCGGGGCTCAACCACCTCCGCCAGCGTTTGTCGCGCCAAACGCCGGGGGGCACGATCACCCACACTAGGCACCTCAATGCTTTCGTCAGGACTGGCCAGCTGCGTTAAGGCGCAAGCATACTTTTTCTTTAACTCTTCCGCATATTGTGTTGGTGTACGTAAGGCTACGGCGATGTCATTGGTAATCTGGTCGCCGGCAATGGGGATCACTGCGGTGTGCCGTATAGCACCCTCGGCAAATACGGCAATGTCAGTAGTGCCTCCACCAATATCCACCAAACATACTCCCAATTCCTTTTCATCATCCGTCAAAACCGCCTGACTGGAGGCCAGTTGTTCCAAAATCACATCCGCAACTTCCAAACCACACCGACGCACGCATTTAATTATGTTTTGCGCAGCACTTACGGCCCCGGTCACAATGTGTACTTTGGCTTCCAAACGCACCCCCGACATTCCTACCGGTTCGCGTATTCCATCCTGATCGTCGATGAGAAACTCTTGCGGCAGCACATGCAACATTTTCTGATCTGCCGGTATCGCCACTGCCTTGGCAGCATCGATCACCCGATCCAAATCCGCCTGTCCCACTTCCTTGTCGCGGATGGCAACAATACCGTGTGAGTTCAGGCTTTTAATGTGACTACCGGCAATTCCCGCATAGACTGATTCAATTTGACAACCGGCCATTAACTCCGCTTCTTCGATCGCCCGTTGTATGGATTGCACCGTAGATTCTATATTGACCACTACTCCTTTTTTTAAACCCCGCGACGAGTGAGAACCAATACCGATAATCTCCACTGTCCCTTCTTCGCTCACCGTTGCCACAATCGCTGCGACTTTCGATGTACCGATATCTAAACCTACTAGTAAATTCTGATCTGACCGCTTCGCCATTTTCTGTTCCCAGGCCCCGACTTAACCCGATATAGAGTGATTCTGATTATTATTTCTCTGCTCTTTTCGCCACCGAACAGAAAACCCATTGGTATAACGCATATCAACCGTACGGATCCGATCCATTTTCGCTTTCAAACCATGTTGATAGGCCAATAAAAACTTGGATATAACCGATCCGCTTTCATTAATGCCATGGACCCGACCAAACACAAACTTCACACCATTGGCCAGACGCATTTCCAACGCTCTACGCTCGTTCAATGTTAGATGGGTCAGTTCCAAACCGTGTTTTCCAAATTGCACTTGTAAATCCTGACATTGATCCAACATATAACGGTGCATACCTTCCGGGCCTCGGATTTGGACCACCGCTCCCTCCAACATATCTTCTGACTCGAACAACTCTCCATGATTACTAATCAAATATTGACCATTCCAACTGGCCACTGCTTGCCGTTCCTCTACATTTATCTGAATCGTATCCGGCCACAAACGGCGCACCGATGCAGATTCCACCCATGCAAGCCCCTGAACGGATTCCTGCAGAGATTCAACATCAGTGGTAAAAAAACCATTATTCAAATATTCGCCCACCGTTTGCTCCAGGGTTTTCTCACCCACATGACTGACATCACCGACGATCTTAATCTTGGTAACCGGCCAAAAAACGGGAACCCAGTCTTTCGTTGCCGCTGTCCAATTCAAAATCACAGCCGTAACGACAATTCCAATTCCCAGATACCACGTGTAACGCAAAACCATAATCTGTTCTCTATATACATCACGCTGCTATAAAGTATCTTGCAGTATTCTTAACATTAATTCGTCAAACTCTATGCCCGCAGCTCTGGCTGCCATGGGCACCAGACTGTGGTCGGTTAGGCCAGGCACCGTATTGGCTTCGATCAACCACGGATTTCCTGCCTCGTCAACAAACAAATCAATCCGTCCCCATCCGCGTGCGCCGACGGCACGAAATGCCTGCAAAGCTAATTGTTGCATTTTCGCTTCAATCTCAGGCGCCAAACCGCAGGGACAGTGGTATTGCGTGGTATCCAACAAATACTTGGCTTCGTAGTCATAAATCTCCTTGGGCGTCTCCAGCCGTATCATAGGCAATGTCTGCTCACCTAAGATTGCCGCGGTGTACTCTTTACCGGTTACCCAAGCCTCGGCAATCACCTCATTGTCATACTTGGCGGCTTCTTCCCAGGCAGGCAGCAACTGATCTTGCGTGCTGACCTTGGCAATACCGATACTGGAACCTTCGTGCGACGGCTTAATCATCATGGGCAAACCCAGTTCCTGAACCAGATGTGCCGCATCTGGTTTTTGTTCCAAAATGCGATATTCCGGTGTAGGCAACCCTCGCGCCTGCCAAATTTGCTTGGTGCGCAGTTTGTCCATAGCCAGCGCGGATGCCATTACACCACTACCGGTATAGGGCAAGTCCATTATTTCTAAAGCTCCCTGTAAGGTCCCGTCCTCGCCACCACGTCCATGTAATGCAATAAATACCCGGTCATATCGACCCTGCTGCAGTTGCGACAAAACATCCGCCCCTACGTCCATCCCGTGAGCATCCACTCCTCGGGACTGCAAAGCAGACAAGACGGCCGCTCCGCTTTTGAGTGACACTTCCCGCTCGGCAGAAGTGCCACCCATTAATACGGCGACTTTACCTAAGCGAGCAATATCGGTTTGAGCATTCACTTCAATTCCTCTCCAATAATTCGCACTTCCCGTTCCAGGCTTACACCTTGTTTGGATTCCACTGTTTGTCGCACCTTATTGATCAATGCCTCAATGTCGGCGGCCGTGGCGTTACCCAGGTTTACAATAAAGTTCGAGTGTTTCTCGGAAACACAAGCATCCCCAATCCGAGCCCCTTTTAGGCCGCTCGCCTCAATCAAGCGCGCAGCATGATCACCAACCGGGTTCTTAAATACTGAGCCGGCATTTGGCATTTGTGTCGGCTGCGATTCGCTGCGCCGTGCCAACAACTCTTTTATCCGAGCTTGCCCTGCCTCTACATTTCCCGGTTTCAATTCCAGTTCAGCAGCAACAAACCATTCGTTGTCCGGCCCTTTTAAAGTTCGATAACCCACCACATATTCATCGGGCAACCGTACAAATCGTTGTCCGCCGCGATGCAGCGTTTCCACAGCAGAAACCACTTCCCATGTTTCGCCGCCAAAAGCCCCCGCATTCATGGCAAGAGCCCCTCCCATGGTTCCGGGTATGCCCGCCAAAAACTCCGCACCGGTGAGTCCTTGACGGGCACAAAAACGCGCCACCTTGGCGCATGACACACCCGCCTCTGCTCTAACCCTTAATCCTTCCAAACGTTGCAGACCATTAAGCACTCCGCTGGTGGCAATCACTGCACCTCGAATCCCTCCGTCCCGAACCAAGAGATTACTTCCCAAGCCAACCCAAGTCAGAGACTCGTCGGGGCCAAGCTGGGACAAGAACAAAGCCAGGTCATCAATATCCGCAGGCTGGAAATACTGATCCGCCTCTCCGCCGACACGCCAGGATGTATGCTTGGACATGGGCTCATTGAAACTTAAAACGCCGCGCAATGGTTGTTCTCGTTTTGCCACCATCATGTATCACTTTTCCTCAATTTTTCTGGAAGCTTTGCCGCCAGAGCACCAATACTACCGGCACCGCAAGTCAGCAATACATCCCCTTCGTTTAGCACATCGTTTAATGCGTCAGGCACATTTTCCACATCTTCCACAAAAATGGGTTCCACCTGACCCCTGGAACGAATTGAACGACATAAGGTCCGGCCATCCGCGCCGCTGATCACATCCTCACCGGCGGCAAAAACTTCAGTAACCAACAACACATCAACTTTGGACAATGCTTCAGTAAAGTCTTCAAACAAGTCCCGAGTACGACTGAATCGATGCGGTTGAAACACCAGCACCAAGCGGCGTTGCGGCCAGGAATCCCTGGCCGCTTGAATCGTTGCCGCCACTTCTCGCGGGTGATGGCCATAATCATCCACCAACACAATGGAGCCGGCTTTAGTCGCAACATCCCCATACACTTGGAATCGACGTCCTATGCCTTGAAACTCCGCCATCACCTTGGCAATATCCTGGGAGCTAACCCCCAGTTCCTTAGCCACAGCGATGGCAGCTAAGGCATTCAATACATTGTGTTGACCCGGCATATTCAATTTCACATCGATAGCCTCACCATCCGGCATACATGCCTTAAATTCACATTGCACATCCCGGCATTGCCATTGTTGCGCCCGTATATCTGCGTCTTCAGAAAATCCGTAGGTCACCACCGGTTTGCTAATCTCCGGCAAAAGCTCCCGAACCACCGGATCGTCCACGCAGGCCACCACTAAACCGTAAAAAGGAACATGATGTAAGAATTCTAAAAACGCCTGTTTCAACCGAGCGAAATCACCGCCGTAGGTTTGCATATGATCCGCGTCAACATTGGTAACAACCGCAATCATAGGCTGCAAATACAAAAACGAGGCATCACTTTCATCTGCCTCAGCCACAATATACTTTCCTGCGCCCAGTTTCGCATGAGAACCCGCACTGTTGAGCTTACCCCCGATAACGAATGTCGGGTCCAAGCCAGCTCCGGCCAACACACTGGATACCAAACTGGTAGTCGTTGTCTTGCCATGGGTGCCGGCAATGGCAATTCCAAACCGAAACCGCATCAACTCCGCCAGCATTTCCGCTCGGCGAATTATGGGCACACGCTGGTCGCGAGCCGCCTGTACTTCCGGGTTTTCTGTATCAATGGCTGTAGACACAACTACCACATCACTCCCGTCAATATTTTCTGCGGTATGTCCCACCGCTACTCGGGCTCCCAAGTCAGTCAATCGTTTCACTGCGGCGCTCTGTTTCATATCCGAACCACTGACTTCATAACCCAAATTCAACAACACCTCAGCGATTCCACTCATACCCACGCCGCCGATACCCACAAAGTGTATTCGCTGCACCGTTCCCATCTTGGCCACATTAGCTTCGGCAAAGCCACCACTCATGCGTTGACCGGTTTTAACCACGGGCTACCTCCAAACAAAGATCTGCAACTTTGACAGTAGCCTGTGGTAAGGCACAAGCCCTGGCGGCTTTAGCCATGGATGCCAATTTTTGCTTATCGGCAAATTGCATTAACAACTCGTGTAACTTTGTTTGCGTCAGATCCTTTTGTTGCACCATGAGCGCCGCTCCTCGATCCACCAGATAATGGGCATTACTGGTTTGATGGTCATCCACGGCAAATGGATACGGTACCAAAACCGACGGCAACCCCGCCAAAGCCAATTCCGCCACCGTCAGGGCTCCGGCCCTGCATAACACCGCATCTGCCCACGCGTAAGCTTGCGCCATGTCATCAATAAAAGGTTCAACTCGAGCAGTAACATTGTGTTGGGCGTATGCCTGCCTGGCATCCTCTATCAATTTTTTTCCGGTCTGATGCCAAACTTGAGGACGCTGATCCGGTTTAAATTGGGCCAAGGTTGCAGGAACCACGTCGTTCAAGGCTTTGGCCCCCAGGCTACCGCCGACAACCAGCAGATGATAATTACCGTGCTGCCCGTCGGCCTCCTTACCCTGAGTTTTTCCAATATCGGCGCGCACCGGATTGCCGGTGTGTATCGCTTTTCCGCTTGCAAAAGTTCCGGGAAACGCTTCTAAAACCCGTCGCGCAAACGGTACCAGCAATTTGTTGGTCAAACCTGCCACTGCATTTTGCTCATGAATCACTAAAGGCGTACGGGTACACCAAGCTGCCACACCGCCTGGACCGGTAACGAATCCTCCCATCCCCAATACAGCAACGGGCTTTACCCGGCGCATAACACTGATACCCTGAATCAAAGCCAACAGTAGCTTCACCGGTGCCTGTAGCCACCCTAACAAGCCATTGCCCCGCAGACCGGAAACGTTAAGGAAAGAAATCTCAATACCTGCTTTAGGCACCACCTCCGCCTCCAAACCTCTGCGCGTACCCAGCCAAGCCACAGCAATTCCACGGGAGCGCAACTCATCAGCAACAGCCAGGGCAGGAAACACATGCCCGCCGGTACCGCCAGCCATAAGCAGAATGGTTTGCTTGTGATTCGCCTCTGACACTACCGCCTCCCTCCATTGTGGGCACTTCCGCGCCCGCTGTGGGCACTTCCCCGCCCGCTGTGGGCACTTCTTCGTCCGCTGTGGGCACCTCCACCATTGCTGCTGCCCGCATATTGGTTGTTTTCTGCCAGTATTCTTAACAAAATGGCGCAGGACATACAGGTCACCACAATACTACTGCCGCCGTAACTCATCAGCGGTAAGGTAAGACCTTTGGTCGGCAAGAGCCCCATGTTCACACCAATATTAATCAAGGCCTGAAATCCAATCAGCAATCCCAAACCGAAAGCCAAAAATCCGGCATAGATATTACCCGCAGCAAAAGCCACACGCCCTATGTATAATGCACGAAAACTGATCACGCCAAATAATACGATGACGACCAAACCACCCACCAAACCCAACTCTTCGGCCAATACAGCAAATAAAAAGTCCGTATGCGCTTCGGGCAAATAGAATAGCTTTTGAATGCTACCGCCCAAACCCACTCCTAACCATTCACCTCTGCCAAAAGCTATTAGCGATTGGGTCAACTGAAACCCGCAGTTAAACGGATCAGCCCATGGATTAAGAAAACAAGTCAACCGTTCCACCCGATAAGGCGCCGAATAGGCCACAACGGAAAAAGCGGCTCCTAACATGAGTAACAAAGCAGCGAATTGGCGCAGACGTACACCACCAATAAACATCATCCCCAATGCGGTTATGGCAATAACAAATGCCGCCCCAAAATCCGGTTCCAATAACAACAGGATCGCAATAAGAGACAATAACATCATGGGCTTCAAAAACCCCTTCACGGATGTACGCACCTCTTCACCACGACGCTCCAGATATCCCGCCAAAAACATCACCACAAACAATTTCATTAATTCCGACGGCTGTAGATTCACCGGCCCCAGGGAAATCCAACGTGTACTACCATTGATTTCTCGACCCAAGACCAGCACCAGTATTAATAAAACAGAACCCAACATCAGCAAGGCCGGGTTGATTTTTTCCCATACAGCAATAGGCACATGAAACACCAACCAGGCCAAAATCAAACCTGCACACACATAGGCGCTTTGCCGCCAAAAAAAATAGAACGGTTCACCCATTTGCTTTTCCGACAATGATACAGAGGCAGAACCCACCATAACCAAACCCAAAATCAACAACACCAAGGTCGCGCCTGCCAACCAATGATCCACAGACAAGCGACGCTTTCGCGGCCACTCTCCGCTTAACTTCGGCTCCAGTAACCTGGGCTCTCTCAACCTTGGTTCTTTGAGTTCTGCCACACTCACGACAACGTCTCCACTGCCGTTACAAACGCGTTACCCCGGTCCTCAAATCCGTTAAACATATCGAAGCTGGCACAAGCCGGTGACAACAGCACCGTATCTCCGGGGCGTGCTTCGGCATATGCCAACGCCACAGCCTGTTCCATACTGCCGGCATGACGCACTGGAACCACGCCGCTCAACGCTGCCTCTATCAATGGAGCATCACAGCCTAACAACACCACCGCATTAACTTCATTTTGGCGAACGACATCCTTTAGCGAGGAGAAATCGGCACCTTTTCCCTGCCCCCCGGCGATCAACACTTTTCCACCACTCATACCCATAATCGCAGAGATCGTGGCGCCCACATTTGTACCCTTGGAATCGTTATAAAAGTTCACCCCATTGATTTCCCGTACCCATTGGGTCCGGTGAGGCAAGCCGGCAAACTGTGTCAGTTGTTCCAGCATGACGGCCATGGACAAACCCATGACTTCACCTAACGCCAATGCAGCAAGAGCATTGGCCCAATTATGTTTGCCTTGCATACGCATACGACTTACCGGCAACAGCCGTTCTTTACCCCGGGCTAAATAGAACTCACCGTCCTGCTCCAAAATCCCATAGTGGTGCTGCTGTGGTGACTGCGAAGGTGTATTTAATGAAAAGCACCGAAACTGCCGCTGCGGTTGTTTTTCTCTAATACTCTGCATCATAGCCATGACCGCCGCATCATCGGCATTTACCACCATAACACCATCACCCCGGTATATACGTTGCTTCGCAGCAGCGTAATCCGACAGATCCACATAGCGATCCATATGGTCAGCACTAAGGTTCAGCACCACCGCTGCTACCGCGTTGAGGCTCTGCGTGGTTTCCAGTTGAAAACTGGACAGTTCTAACACATAAACATCAACCACCTTGCCAGTATCCGGGCTCTCCAAAAGATCCAACGCCGGCACACCAATATTACCGCCCACCTTGGCATTCAAACCCGCGGCTATCGCCATTTCTCCCAGCAATGCCGTGACCGTACTCTTACCGTTAGAACCGGTAACGGCCACCACCGGGCAATTCACATGACGAGCAAACAATTCAATGTCGCCAATGATTTCGGCGCCGTCCGCCTGTGCTGCAACTATGGCTGGAGTCTTAATCGACACGCCCGGACTCACAATGAGCTGTGAGGCGTGTTCAAAGCAAAGCTCATCGAATGCACCCAAGTGCATTTGAACTCCGGGTTGCTCTTCTGTCAGCTGCGCCACACCCGGCGGCGAGCTGCGACTGTCCACCACAGAAAATGGCTGTCCGTTTCTATGTAAATAACGGGCACAGGACAATCCGGTTTTACCCAAACCGACGATAACTGTTTTTTGTTCCGCTGCCTGCATTCGTTTGTGTCTATTAACGTATTTTCAAACTTGCCAATCCGATCAAAACCAGAATGACGGTAATAATCCAAAATCTCACAATAACCCGCGGTTCCGGCCAACCTTGTAATTCAAAATGGTGATGTAAAGGTGCCATTCTAAAAATTCGCTTACCGGTTAGCTTGAAAGACGCCACCTGCATAATGACCGACACGGTTTCCACCACAAACACCCCTCCCATGATGACCAGCACCAGTTCTTGGCGTACAACTACCGCAACAACACCAATAGCCGCACCCAGCGCCAGCGCGCCCACATCCCCCATAAAAACCTGGGCGGGAAAAGTGTTAAACCAAAGAAACCCCAAACCGGCGCCGACAATAGCACCACAAAAAACCGCTGCCTCACCGGCACCAATGACGTAGGGAATACCCAAATATTCGGCAAATTTAATATGACCGGTAAGGTAGGCAAACAAGCCCAATGCACCGCACACCATCACAGTAGGCATAATGGCCAAACCGTCCAAGCCATCGGTCATATTCACGGCATTACTGGTTCCCACAATCACAAAATATGTAAACACCACATAGAACCATCCCATAGGAATCGCCACATCCTTAACGAAAGGCACAATCAACGTCGTTTCCGCCGGAGTGGTTGCAGTTTTGTATAAAACAATAGCCGCCGCCAAACCGAACACCGATTGCCAGAAATATTTATATTTCCCCCGCAATCCTTCCGGATCGTTTTTAACTAATTTTTTGTAGTCATCCACCCAACCCACCACACCGAACATCAGCGTCACACCTAGAATGATCCAGACGTAACGATTGGATAAATCGCTCCACAGCAGGGTACTAATAGCCACGGCCACAATAATAAGCGCACCCCCCATAGTTGGCGTACCTGCTTTACTAAAATGGCTCTGCGGTCCATCATCCCGTACCGGTTGACCTATTTGATATTGACTTAACTTTCGAATCATTACCGGTCCAACCACAAAGGAGATCACCAAAGCCGTTAACACACCCAGTATGGTTCTCAAGGTAATGTACTGGAAAACATTAAACCCACTGTGATATTGACTTAGATAATCTGCTAAATAAAGTAACATTGTTATGCACCTACACTATTTTTCTTGTCTACGAGCGCCTCAACCACCCTCTCCATACGCATGGAGCGAGACCCCTTCACCAGTACGGTCGCTTTTGCTGACAATACGGTTTGCATCGCCTCCAGCAACGCATCCAAGCTGGAAAAATGTTGCCCTCCCACTCCAAAGGCCTCCACCGCTTTGCCGCTTAACTCACCGATAGCGAACAAACGCGTGACTCCGCTGCGCTTGGCATCTTCACCGGCCGCAAAATGCAGTTGTGCCGAATCCGGCCCCAACTCTCCCATATCACCTAACACCAGGAAGCGGTCCCCTTCACTTTTCCCCAGCACCTCCAAACCTGCATGCAGTGAATTGGGGTTGGCGTTATAAGTATCGTTGATGACGGTGGCATTTCTCACACCTTTGAGCACTTGTAAGCGTCCGGATACCGGTTTTAGTGCCTCCAAACCTTTCTTTACATCCTCCAGAGAAATACCCGAAGCAACCGCTGCTGCCGTAGCTGCCAGCGCATTCATCACATTGTGTTCGCCGGCCAGGAGCAACCGACACTGCACTGCTCCAACGGGAGTCTGAATGCTCAAATCACTTCCCCGCAGATCACCAGACCATGTGCAGGACACATCAGCGGGCTGTTTCAAACCAAAAGTCATTTGTTGCACCTGGCCGGTTAAAGACCGCCAAACGTCAACATAAACATCATCGGCATTAAATACGGCCACTCCGCCGGTAGTTAAGCCCTGAAAGATCTCTCCCTTAGCGTGGGCCACACCCTCCACAGAGCCAAAACCTTCCAGATGTGCCGGTCCCGCGTTATTAACCAACGCCACATCCGGTTTAACCAAATGCGTTAAATAGGCGATCTCCTGGTGATGGTTCGCCCCCATTTCCACAACGGCGCGCTGATGCGACTCATCCATACTGAGTAGCGTCAATGGTACGCCAATGTCGTTGTTTAAATTTCCCCGAGTGGCAAAGACCGTATGGGATTGCGCCATGATAGACGCAGACATTTCTTTCACCGTGGTTTTACCATTGCTGCCGGTAATAGCCAGAGTGGGTATTTGCAGTTGTTTGTGCCAATAGCTGCCTAATTGCCCTAAAGCAGCAAGGCAATCCTTTACTACAACCTGCGGTAAAGACAAGGGCAGTTGTCGCTCCACCAACATAGCGGCTGCTGCGGCCGCCTGTGCTTGCTCAGCAAAGTCGTGCGCATCAAAATTTGGACCTTTCAAGGCCACAAACAACTGTCCGGCCTGCACCTTTCGGGTATCGGTACTGACGCCCACAAAGGATCCGTCACCACCCAGTCGGTTCCCATTGACCGCTGTACTGAGCTGTTGCAAAGTCATATGACAGCCGCTCATAAAACTTCACCGCCGCGTCTTTGCTTTAAAGCACTTTGCGCCTGTGCCACATCACCGATATACGGGATTTTTGTATCGCCTACAATTTGGTAGTCCTCATGCCCCTTACCGGCGATAAGGACGACGTCATCTGCTCCCGCCTCAATGATGGCGCCGGCAATAGCAGTAACTCGGTCTGCAATCACCTGAACTGTGGGATCTCCATCCAGTCCTTTTTGAATATCTGCAATAATGTCTATTGACGCCTCTGAGCGCGGATTGTCATCGGTAATCACTACGCGATCGGCATAACGTTGTGCCACCGCCCCCATCTGCGGGCGTTTACCCTTATCCCGATCACCACCGCACCCAAACACACACACCAGTTTTCCCCGGGCGCAGTCCTTGACTGTTTCTTTACGAGCCTCAACGCCATCTATAACACCAAGATGATCACGCAGTGATTTGAGTACATTTTCCAAAGCATCGGGGGTATGGGCATAATCAACCACCACTAATGGAGCACCGTCCACACCACCCAAACGCTGCATCCGACCGCTTATAGTTCGCAGGGTATGCAGACGCTTAACCGCCACATCAAACGCCACGCCCATAACCATTAATACACCAAACACAGCCAGCATATTGCCAACATTAAATCGCCCCAATAGGGAAGAATGCACTACCGAACTACCCCAAGGCGTAGAAAGTTGAAATTGCAAACCCTGCGGCGATTGCCGAATTTGGGAAGCCCGTATCAAAGCCACCGAATCCGGTAGTGTATTTTGCAATTGGTTTTCATCAGCCAATGTGTACGCGATTTTGTTCAAGCCGGCAGGCAACTCTGTTAAAAACCGCATTCCCACAGCATCGTCTGCGTTTATTACCGCATGTTTTAATGAGGGCAAAAGAAATAAAAGTCGCTTGGCCTCGGCATATTGATCCATGTCACCGTGATAGTCCAAATGATCCCTGCTGATATTAGTAAACACACCAACATCAAAAGCCACTCCGGCCACGCGCCCTTGGTGCAGCCCGTGCGAGGAGACTTCCATCACGGTTGCCGTAGCGCCCCGCTCATGGAAACCCGCCAATAATGCGTGCAGACTAATCGCATCAGGTGTGGTATGGGTACTCTGTTGCAATTGACCGTAAATCCCATTACCTATGGTACCCAACACAGCACAAAGCCGGTCTTCACTGAGCATCTGCGCCAAAAATTGAGCGCAGGACGTTTTGCCATTGGTACCGGTAATCCCGACCATACTCATAGCAGCAGAAGGCTGTCCAAAAAACCGCTCTGCAATGGCTCCCACACAGTGTTTCAAATTGTCCACGGCAATAATAGGAACACCCGACTTTTCCAAACGACGGAATATCAGTGTCTCTTGTTCCAGATCCTGAGCAGTTTCATACAACACGGCAGTAGCTCCGGCCCTCAGAGCTTGGTCCGCATAGTGTATGCCGTGAGTTTGGTGACCGCGCAAGGCAATAAACACGTCCCCAGCTCCGCACTGCGAGCTGTTCAAGCGAATACCACTAACAGCTCGATCTTGCGCCGCGCTTATGTCAACATAATCGCGGAGCAGCTGTGACAGCATAAGTTCATTACTGCGCTTGTTTTGCATTGTCACCATTTACCTTAACTGCCCGATACAAAAAACTTCATATGACATAGAAATCTGCAATCCAGTACCCGATACCTGCCTAGTGCAATTCGCTGTGGGAGGCACTGACAAACCCTCTACGGTAACCATCACTGCCCGGCCCAGGCATAGTGCGCGCCGGATAGTGCGGGAACATCGTCCGGGGGAATATCCAGCATTCGCAGGGCTCCGGACATTACTTTTGAAAAAATAGGTGCAGCCACCGCCCCACCATAGTACTGTTTACCGCGCGGCTCGTTGATCATAACCACCATAATCAGACGCGGATCACTGGCCGGAGCCATTCCGGCAAAGATCGACATATAACTGCCGTCTTCATAGCCATGCTCGCCGATTTTCTTCACGGTACCGGTTTTTCCTGCCACGCGATATCCGGTCACGCGGGCCTTGGTTCCTGTGCCTCCTCGATGGGTTACGGATTCCAACATTCCACGCACCTGAGTCAACACGACAGGATTCAGTACCGGTTCGTCGTAGCTTGCCTCCATGGTTCCGTATACGGTTCGCAACAGGGAGACCCTGGGCAAATAGCCGTTATTAGCAAACACGGTATAGGCACGAGCCAATTGTAACGGTGTCACCGATAAACCATAACCGTATGACATGGTAGCCCGTTCCAGATCGTGCCAACCACTATAGTCCGGCAATGACCCGGATGACTCACCGGGAAAACCGCTACCGGTGGTTACGCCAAAACCAGAGCCGGCCAGTGCTTCCCAGAGCTGACGCGGCTCAATGGCCAAAGCCATTTTACTGGCCCCTACATTACTGGACTTTTTCAACACCGTGGAAACATCAATACGACCGTAATTATGGGAATCGCGAATCAGTTTACGCCCCACCTTAAGTAAACCCGGCGCAGTATCAATGACGGTTTGCGGTTCAAACATACCGGTTTGCAATCCGGCGGCAACAGTAAACGGTTTAATGGTGGATCCGGGCTCGAATACATCGGTCATGGCGCGATTACGAATACTGGCACTGCGCAACTCATCCCGGTTATTGGGATTAAATGCAGGCTGGTTCACCATCGCCAGCACTTCACCGGTTTTTGCGTCCAGAATAACAGCCGAACCGGCGTCAGCATTATGTTGTTTGACTGCCGCTTTTAATTCCCGGTAGGCCAAATACTGCACACGACGATCTATACTGAGAATAACATCCTTACCGGGACGCGGTTCGCGAATTCGTTCCACAGTCTCCACCACCCGGCCCAACCGGTCTTTTATAACTCTATGACTCCCGGGAGTACCTGAAAGTTCGTGATTGAACGCCAGTTCCACGCCCTCCTGGCCGGAATCATCCACATCGGTAAAACCCACCAAATGCGCGACTACCTCGCCGGCAGGATAAAAACGTTTGTATTCTTTTTTAAAGGCAACACCGGGGACTTCCAGAGCCGCAATCCGTTTAACGGTTTCCGGATTCAGGTGGCGCCTCAAATACATAAATTCCTTGTCTTGTCGCGCCAATAGCTGAGCCCGAAGTTCGGCAACATCCAGCTCCAGCTCAGCGGCCAACGCGGCCCAATGTCCCTGTTGTTGCAATAAGGCGCGCGGATTCACCCATACCGACTCCACCGGCGTACTGATTGCCAACGGCTCACCATGGCGGTCGGTAATCATGCCGCGGTGCGCCGGCACCGGTACATCACGTAAATAGCGGGCATCGCCCTGTTCCTGGAGAAAGTCTTTATTAAACACATGCAGATCCACAGCGCGCCACATCAGTGCCACTGTAAAAAACCCCAGTAGCAGACTCATAAGAGCCAGCCGCCCTTTTTTTACGACATAAGGTTCATTTGCTATCACGGTTGCACAATTTCCACACGGCTGCCAGGCATCTGCATTTCCAATTTGGACGTAGCGATATGTTCCACTCTCCCATGGGTAGACCAAGCCGCCTGCTCCAACTGCAATCGCCCCCAATTCACCTGCATTTCGTCACGAACCGCCTGCAAGGCTCGCAACTCAACAAACGCTTTGCGACTTTGGTGTTTGGAGTTCACCACACTCATTGCACTGCTGGTAACGGCAAAAACCAAAACAGCCATACTTAACCATTTAAAATTCATGCCTGCCTCCTGCATATTGCCAGTCCCGTGGCGATTCACAGCTTTTCCGCAACACGTAATACGGAACTGCGAGCCCTGGGGTTTTCATCAATTTCCTGCGCATCGGGGACGATGGCTTTGCCCACCACTTTCAATACCGGTTGCAATTGGTCGGCGGTCACAGGAAGATCCGCGGGAAACCGATCTCCTCGTGATTGTTCCCGCATAAACCGCTTCACAATCCGGTCTTCCAGAGAGTGGAAACTGATCACCAAGACACGACCACCGGGCGCCAGCACATCCACTACCTGAGACAAACACGTTTGCAAATCTTCCAGTTCCTTGTTAATAAAGATGCGAATAGCCTGAAAACACCGGGTTGCTGGATCTTTGCCGGCTTGCCAGGCTGGATGCGCATCTGCAATAACAGCAGCCAGATGTCCCGTAGTGGTGATGGGGGACACCTGGCGTTCTTTGACGATTGCTCGCGCTATACGCTTGGCATAACGCTCTTCTCCATACTCCCGAAACACACGACTCAGCTCATGTTCACTTGCTTCCTTTATCCAATGCGCAGCGCTTTGTCCCACATCCGGGTCCATGCGCATATCCAGAGCACCATCCCGCTTAAAACTGAAACCCCGGTCCGGGTCATCCAATTGCGGTGAAGACACCCCCAAATCCAATAAAATTCCATTCACTTTCCCCAGCCAGCCGCGCTCCTGTGCCAACTCGAAAATACGGGTGAACGACGCACGCACCACGGTAAACCGGCTATCCTGCGCCAACTCCTGTTGCGCTACCGCAACGGCTTGGGGGTCTTTATCGATGGCCAGCAACTGCCCCTTGGCGCCAAGCTCTTGCAAAATTGCCAGGGAATGCCCTCCGCGACCAAAGGTACCGTCAATATAAATGCCGCCTTCACGAAACGGCATCGCTTCAATTACCTGCCTCAGCAAAACAGGTTGGTGCGTATATTCAAGTTTCATGCGGCACTTTATATGGACAAGGATTCCAGGTCCTGCGATAAACTGCCGTCTTCAGTTTCCAGCCATTTCTGGCGACTTTCGTTCCAGTGCTGCCCGTCCCAAAGTTCGAACTTATTACCTTGCCCTAACAGCACCACTTTCTTGTCCAATTTGGCATAATCCCTTAAGGGTGGAGGCACCAGCACTCGACCACTGCCATCCATCTCCACCTCAGTGGCATGCCCTATCAGCAACCGCTGTAAATTTCGTGTACGGGCATCGAAGGTAGGTAATTTGACCAATTTTTGCTCAACTTCTTCCCATTCCGGCAGAGGATAAATTAATAAACAAAAATCGCGATCAACTGTAACCACCAATTGACCGTTGCAACTGTCTATTAATTCCTGACGATACCGGGTAGGCACCGCCATGCGGCCCTTGGCATCCAGGTTCAGTTCGTTTAACCCACGTAACAACTACGGTTCTCCGATGCATCAAAAAAGAGGGGCAATTGTCCCATTTTTTCCCACTTTGCCCCACATTAGTACACTATAGGAATGAAATAGAGGTAGTGTCAAGGGAAATCCCCACTGTAAATGCTTATTTCACAACGACCATCAATGGGAAACGAAACAAACAAAATGAAGGAGGATCAGCTCCAATGAAATGATTTCTTTGCAATTGAACAGCTTAGGAAATAAGCCGATGCGCTGGGACACGCCATAAGCCAAAACCGGCTTCGAAATGGCGAAAAGGGGAATATTAACCACCAACATGTAAAGAGGGAGTCGGCCTGTAAGCCGGGTTCTGTCAAGAACAGCCATTCATCTGGATACACGTCACCGTATATCTCAAGCGACCTACCCGGGAACGGCGCGGACCACGCCTATTGTTCCCCTATTTGGTCTTGCTCCGAGTGGGGTTTACCCTGCCACCGATGTTGCCACCGGCGCGGTGCGCTCTTACCGCACCTTTTCACCCTTACCGGCATTCAGGCGAACCCAAACACTTAGGCGGTGTATTTTCTGTGGCACTTTCCGTAGGCTCACGCCCCCCAGGTGTTACCTGGCACCCTGCCCTATGGAGCCCGGACTTTCCTCCCCATCAGCACTCAACGGTTCGCTCAAAGAGAACCGAGGTGCCCAATGGCGCGACTGTTCAGCCAACTCCCGCCACTAGTTTACACCAGCCGGAATCAGCCGGACTACTTAAATTTCAGCGCCATGTCATACAAAGTATTTTTCTTGAGGCCAGTCAACTTCACCGCCAGAGACACGGCCTGCTTATGCGGAAGTTCACTCAACAGTATTCTTAAGATCCGCTCGGCCTGCTCAGATTCCCGCACCTGCTGCTCAGGGTCTGTGTACGCCGGTAACAACAACACCATTTCACCTTTTTGCTGATTCGGATCCTGCTGTACCCATTGACGCAGGTTGGCAATAGAATCCTGACGCAGAGTTTCGAAAGTTTTGGTTAATTCTCGCGCAAATACCAGTGGCCTGTCTTCACCCAGGACTCGCTCCATGTCCTCAAGACACGCCAAAATCCGATGCGGGGATTCAAAAAAAATCAAAGTCCGGCTGTCCCGCGCTAATGTTTCCAACAACTTGCGCCGCGCCTGTTGCTTAGCCGGCAGGAATCCTTCAAAGGCAAATCGATCTGTAGGCAACCCCGATACGCTTAAGGCGGCAATCACCGCACTGGGACCGGGTACAGGTACAACACGTACCCCCTGCTCTCGAGCCAATTTGATCAAATGATAACCAGGATCACTCACCAATGGCGTGCCCGCATCGGAAATTAGCGCCCAAACCTCACCCGCGCTAATTTTATCTATAATATGTTGGGCCACAAGGCGTTCGTTGTGTTCATGCAATGCATGTGTAGGAGTGTTGATCGCAAAATGTTTCAGCAACTTTCCACTTTGGCGAGTGTCTTCTACAGCAATACAATCCACCGTTTGCAATACCTCAAGAGCCCGAAAGGTTATATCCTTGAGATTACCGATAGGTGTAGCCACAACGTATAAAGTGTTTTTTTCGATTAAATTTTTCATAAACAATCACGTATAATCCGGAAAATCAGGACATAAAGCAAACTAGGTAAATCATGAACCAGACAAAACGCTCCTATTATTTTTTCCAGCGTCCACTTGGGCATTTATTAACCATATTGATGATTTTGCAGCTTGCTGCCTGCGGAACCGTGGCACCACCGCAATCCATCCCAGCCCCACCAACCATTCCGGACGCCCGCGTGCTTACCACCCCCACTGAAGAAGAAGCAGAAGTGGTCGTGGAAATGCAACCGGAAGAACTGCAACGCCGCGAACAACCGGCACAAGGGCTTATTAACAGCGGTCGATACCTGGATGCTGCTTTATTGTTAACAGAGTTAGCAGCCTCCTTGCCCACACCACAAAAACAGGATTATCAGCTTCGAGTCAGTTCCTTACTGTTGCTGGGCAACTATATCCTGCAAGCTGAACAGGTACTGAAGGAAACTGACGTAAGGCCGTTGGGTCTGGAAATGCGATTGCGCAAAGACCTGCTGGATGCTCAACTGGCTTTAGCCAAACAACAACCTAATGTCGCTTTGAAAAAATTACGCCAACTCACTGACGAAATCCGGACCGCAGCGCCACCACAACAAAAAGAATTTTATCAGATTCAAATTGATATATATTCTGCTATTGGCGATTTCGCCAATGCCGCCCACGCCCGCTCCATAGTGGAAGTATTGCTGGACGACCCAATGGAAGCCCTGGAAAACCAGGAAATTCTTCTCCGGGATTTACAAAAGCTAACAGCCCGGGAACTGTCCGCCTTAGCTGCACAAACCAAAGATCCAATATTTACCGGCTGGCTGGAATTGGCCAAAGTCGCTAAAACCGCGGCTGACCTGCAACAGGCAGAACAAGGAATTACTGACTGGCAAAGTCGTTACCCGCAACACCCGGTGCAAAACTCCATTATCAATGCCATCATGGCGAAACAACCCGAAGCTCTGGGACGCCCCACCCGCATTGCTGTCATGCTTCCCATGAGCGGCCGCTACGAAAAAGCCGCTACAGCCATTCGCAACGGATTCCTTACCGCATACTTTGCCGAACAAAAAGGGCAACCTCGGCCGGAAATACGCTTTTATGATGAAGGTGACGACCCCGACAACATTACCGATATTTACCAAAAGGCCGTTGATGAGGGTGCCGATTTTGTAGTTGGCCCACTGAATAAACAGGCCGTTACCAATCTCACTCGATATAACCACCTACAAGGGGGCGTTCTCAGTCTGAATTACGGTGATATAGAAGAAATAGGTAATCCACCGTTCAACTTTTTCCAAATGAGCCTGTCTCCGGAGCAAGAAGCTATTCACGTAGCCGAACACGCTTGGTTGGATGGCCATATGCAAGCCGCTGCCATTTATCCCGACTCGGACTGGGGCACACGAATATTCAACGCTTTCAAATCGCGTTGGGAAGAACTCGGTGGTGTGATTGTGGAACACCAAACTTATGACATGAAAAAAAGTGACTATGCAGCCCCCATCAAACAACTGCTTAACATTGATGAAAGTGAAAACCGGCATCAAAACATAAGACGGTTTATTGGTGAAAAATTCTTTTATGAGCCTCGACGCCGGGATGATGTGGATTTCATTTTCATGGCAGCCTACTCTCGACAAGGCAGATTGTTGCGACCGCAATTAAAATTCCACCGCGCCGCCAACATCCCTGTGTACTCCACTTCACATGTGTATAGCGGCAGCTTGAAAGCTAATATGGACAGAGACATGAATGGGGTGCGTTTTAGTGATATGCCGTGGACATTAACCCATGATAAGAACAATGAGCTTTTGAAAGAACAAATCAAGACCGTATGGCCCAACACCAGCAATCGCTATATGCGTCTATTTGCCCTGGGTATCGATGCCTATCGAATCATTCCTGAATTAAACCGACTGCGCCGTAATCGATTCACCTCTATTCAAGGAACAACCGGCATCCTCTACCTGGATGTGAGTAACCGAATTCAAAGACGCTTACTGTGGGCCCAATTCCGGAAAGGTGAACCCAAAGTACTGGCGGAATACTAAGAGCACAGCAAGAATAGTCCGTGCGTACAAAGCAGACCAGCGTCACCATTGGCCAGAACGCCGAAAAAAGAGCTTGCGACTATCTGAAACGGCAGGGACTGCAGCTAATAGAGCAAAACTATCGCTGCAAGCAAGGGGAAATCGACCTCGTGATGCGTCAGAACCATACGATTGTCTTTGTGGAGGTGCGTTATCGAAAAAATGCCCTTCACGGCAGTGGCGCCGAAACCGTTACTTTCTCCAAGCAAAAAAAACTTTTGAGTAGCGCCACCCAATATTTATTGGAGCGCTACAATTCCGTAGACCTACCCTGTCGTATCGATGTATTGTCGCTGGGCACCAACAACCATGACACTCAATGGATTCAAAACGCAATCGAAAAGCGATACTAGGGGAGAAACACGAGTCAGCCGACGACTAGCAGGATCAAACCTCCACCGGCAATTCCTGACACAAAACCACTTGGGACACACTCACTTGCGCTGAGTAGGCCAAAGCTTCCACGCCGCATTGTACCGCTGTTCGTAACTTCCTCGCATAATCCGGATCCACAAAATCCGCAGGCCGTACTGTATCCACATCATCTCTTTGCACGCAAAAGAACAATACCCCCCTACCCCCCTGCCGTACCAGATTTGAAAGTTCGTCCAGATGCTTCACGGCACGCTTACTCACCGCATCGGGAAAATAGGCGGTTCGCCCTTGCACTAATGTTACGTTCTTCACTTCGACATAACAGGAATCAACCGGACCGTGTAACAACAAGTCAATGCGACTGTTGCTTCCGTAGGGGACTTCCGTTTGAATGGATTTATAACCTTGTAAACTGTTGACTCGACCGGACGCGATGGCTTCCTTCACCAACACATTGCTTTTCATTGTATTAATACCCACCAACACTTTTGCGTTGGCACCACTGACTTCCACCAGTTCCCAGGTATGGGCATACTTTCTATTGGGATTAGAGGAACAACTCAACCAAACCCGGCTCCCCGGTTCAGCACAACCGGACATGGCTCCGGTGTTGGCTGTATGCGCCGTTATTACCTGCCCGTCAGTTAACTCTACATCCGCCAAAAATCGTTTATAACGACGCAGCAAGATCCCCTCTATTAGTCTGGACTCAAACTTCATTTACCGTGACCGTATTGACTCGACCATATTCCTTGCGTCCTTCCCGGGGGCATCCAGATACAACGGATGTTTTTTGGTATTGGTATGGGAATGAAAATACTGATACCGGAATATGGCATCCAGCCCATGGCAATCCGCGCAAACCATTTCTTCTACTGAATGGTTTCTTAGAAAACTATCAGAGCTACCCCCTTCCCTCTCTATTCCGGGAGCTGCATTTAACTTTGCCCCACTCCATTGGTGTGGGTCATGACAACTGGGACAACTAATAATACCTACGCTGACTTCTTTTCCTGCCTCTGAGAACACCGGTGTAACCGGCATTAGATCCACATCGGCAGACAGAGGTAAGTTTCGCTTGGGTTGATTCCAGGATAAGACGTGATCCGGATGTTTACCGTAGTTCACGACCTTATTGCTGATGCGGTTCATGCTCGAATGACAACTTCGGCAAAAAGAAGCTTGAATATTTTTCGCCTTACCCGGTGACCTACCCCAAATTGCAGTCTTGGACACGGCATTGTGACTGGCATGGCATTGATTGCAGACACCTGCCTTGAGACTTTTTTGTTTGCTATTGTAATCGAGCCAGCTATCTACCACGCGATAATCGTGTTCGGTATTTATCACTCCGGCTTCGTGTTCATGGCACCCGGTACACAAGGGTGAATCCCCGGCGGCGGTTACTCGCAAAAAACTGTTACCCGTATGCGCCTTAATAGTCATCGCATCTTTTATTTTCAAGGCTGGATTGGCCGCATCCCACACATGAACGTTGTGGCAGGTTGTACAATCAATTTTCCCTCGTCCAGGCTCATCAACTCGCTTCCCGGTCAAGCTAAATAACGGCAATTTCCCCCGCTGCTTTTTTACCTCAATCAAATTTGGATGGTTGAAGGAGTCAGGAGCAAAATGTTTAGCCGCACCCTTTTCTATATGACAGGCTTCACATTGAGCCTGTATCAAGGACACGGATTCTCCCACTGCCCCCAACTGCAACATCTGTGGCGCATCGCCTTTGTGCGCTCGATGGCAGGCGGAACAAACCCCTTGACCTGTTACAGTATGTTTGGGTAATTTTCCTTTCCTACCTGCGTCATACAAATTCACATTGTGTTTACTGTTTATAACGGCCGCGTTACGTGTATGACAATTTACGCATAGCGTACTGTTCTTCCCCAATTCCATCCTTAGGAAATTCGATTTACCAACGGATGATGTAGCATGGGGATCATGACAAGTTGAACACTGTACATTGCCACCATTACGAACCGCTTTTCCTGTGGAATCGAATAGGGGTAATGAAACCAGGTTTGCATCGCCTCCGCCTTTTTTTACCCACTGACCCGCTGTAACGTCAATACCCAAGCTTTCTACCGGCACATCCACGGGATGAGAAAAATGCCCTAAATCGGTTTTTGAAGCCAAGCCATCTTTGTTATGACACACAACACAGCGCGAACTGGATTCAACTGCAGCCACTCCGAAGCCGGCTCCTATATTCGCCAGCAGTGGGGTATCAACTGCCCCGTGACTGACGTGACAACTTGCGCAAGGCCCTCTTGCCGCCATTTCCTTACCCTTAGCGGTTTTCAAAAATGCTTCATTCTTTACCAGATTGTGCTCACCCTTGAGCAGAGCCTTTTTGTCGTCATGGCACACTGTACATAACTCGGACCTCTGACTGTCTTCCACCAAAAGCTTCTTGCCCTTGGCGTTGTGCGCCCCGTGACATGACTGACAAACCATCTGCCCACCGGTTCCCAATTCCATATCCACACCTATCAGCTTCTCAGATAGAGTTTTATTGATACGCTTCAGGGGATGATTAATTTTTGCTGATTTTTTTTCCCGGTGACAATCCATACACATGCTGGAGTTAATATTCTTATTTCGCATAAAAATAGCCCCTTGGCTATCCCAAGCATCTCCATGCGCGGTATGACAGGTACCGCAATAGAGTTTTCCTTCTTCATTCAGTGGGTAAGTATACCCTGCACCAGAGAGACTCCCTTTGACTTTATCCGACGGTTTCACCCCTACCGGGTGATTGTGGGTATCATCTCCAAATTGAAACCGTGAATCATTAACAAAACCATCATGGCAAGAAAAACACATCCTTTTCGTGCTCACCACTTTTTGCTTGCCGGAATCCGCCATCACATACTCATATACCGGCATCAAGGGAGCACCTTGATCAGCCCCAACCATCCAATCAATGTGACAAACTGCACACGCCCCTGACTTTTTAATTCCCGGTAAATCCATTGCAACCGCCAACGACGGTATACTAACCACAATTAGCAATACCACCTTTATAAGGTCTATTAAGCATTCTGTACTGACCACAGTTTTCATCAAGGTAAACCATATACCGATACTTTGTTTGCCAGCACCTCTACCACATACAAATTCTGATTGTGCACTGCAAGCCCGGCAGGAGCTGAAAAACGCAATATTGCACCACTATTACCCAACACATGATTAAACGATCCTTGGCTATCAAACACTTGAACCACATCCATATAGCTGTCCGAGATATAGATACGGCCCCTGGCGTCCACGGCCACGCCTTTGGGACGAAATAATTTTCCTTGCACTACTCCCAAGCTACCCACACTTTTCAGGAACTTCCCTCCATTAGTGAAAATCTGCGCTCTTGCATTCAACACATCCACAATAATGTTTTTACCCGCTTCCATGCTACTGACAGTTGCCGGGTAGCGAAACTTTCCCTCCCCTTCTCCCTTTCCACCCCAAGATCGCAGCAACTTTCCTTGAAAAGAATAAACTTGAATTTTTTGACTGTTATTGCAACTCACCAGGATGCCCTTACCACTATCCACCAATGCCACATCAATGGGCCTGTCTGGTTTACCATCAACCATGATGGGAATGTTTTTCTTAAAATCTCCGTGTATTCCCATAATTTTTACGGCATGATTGCCCGTGTCCGCCACAATAAGATCACCTTTGCTCAAGGCCACACCTACCGGATAGTTAAACAGATCCTTCTTGCCAATTGCGTACAAGTAGGTACCGCGCTTATCAAACATTAATATGCGATGCTTGTTACCATCGGCTACCGCGATATAGTTATCATTGACCGCCACATCGGTAGGAAGACTCATGGAATCGCCAGGCTTTCCCACGATATCAAATAGATGTTTTGCATCGGCTAGCGCATAGTCGTCCGCAGCATAAACCAGCGGTAACACTGCCCACAAAACCACTACAATGAACACCCTCACGGATTTTTACTCCGCTTACGCTCATCTTTTCTGATAAACAAATCCGGAAAATGAAATTTATTATATTCACTAACCAGGGCAGCAATGGCAATATCCATCAACCTCTTGGAGTCTTGCGCGGAATAACCCAATCGAGCGTAGGAAATAGCGGACTTCTTCTTTGAATGACAATCATCGCACTTAAACGGCTTCCTGGTCAGCCCTCTGTGCATGTGAGATAGTTGCGCCCTGAGTTCAACATCTCCCATTTCCTGGTAACTGTTCAAAAGCTTTTTCGCTTCTTCGATTTTAGAGTCATCGATAATAGACCCCCGATCTTGCTTGCGCTTTAACCACGGTATAATTTTTACACTTTGCAAGCGCCCCATTCCATTGTCGAACTCTATCTTGGGTTTTGACAAATCCAGTTTCACCGGTCTAATAGTCGCCTCCCGGGAGTACACGTCCATCCAACCGTGTTCCACATCCTCCGGTTTAAACTGGTTTATAAAATGACAAGTTTCACAGGCCACAAAGTAGCTGTGCATATTTCTAAAAGCCCTGACTTCCTCCCCTTTTTTGTGCGCCATATTTGTGTGGCAATAATCGCATCCATTCAATGCAGCCCCCTTCAACATACCGCCTACATGATGAAAATGCCCCGTTTCATAGTGCTCCTTAATCGAAATATCCCCCAAATGATATTCCTTCGTCGGCTCTGTGCTCAATCTACCTCGGAGCTTTTTCAACAACGCCATTTCCGACGGCACCCCTTTGAGCACTTCGGCAGTATTTGTTTGCTTTACTTCAAAGTCCCAATAAATCAAAGAATAGAACAATTGGCCGGCCCAGAACACAAGGCACAGCAACAACAGCACGTAAAACTTATAAGCCAGCTTTTTCACACCAGGATCCTTACACTACTTAATGATGAGGCTTAATCTCATTTTCCAACCCCACAGACTTCATGAGCTGTACGTAGCGATCATAGTGCTCATGTATCATTTGTTTCTCGGACAGGTACCCGGAAAAAAAACCGGTGGGGTAAGGCAGCTTCTCCGGACAATAGTATTCGTGATACCAGTGAATAAACAACAAAAACAAAACCGCCATTAGTGCCTCGTAAGAGTGAAATATGTAAGCCACATTCAACACTATCCCCGGCAGCAACAAACTCACTTCGTCCCGCCACCATAAAGCCAACCCTGCCAAACCAATGACCGTTATTCCCCAGTACTGTGCGTAGTATTCAAATTTTTCTTTCCACATTATGCGATCATACTTTGCCGGCTTTCTGGACAAATAAGTTATATATTTAAAGTGATCCAAAATATCCTTAAAATCTTTCTTGTTCATAATCATTGCTTGAGACAGAAATGCCGATAACACATTTTTTCCGCTGATGCTGTTGTACATTGCCAATCGACACAAGTGATGGCGGTAAAACAAGTTTAGCCAGTACAACGTGTGATATATAAAAACAGACAACAATACCACACCCGCAGCTCGATGAATGTTGGGAGCAATATCCGGCCCTCCAAAAAGAATGTATAAGGGCTTGGCCCAGGCCTGATCAGCATAGCGAAGGGGCAGGCCGGTCATAGCCAAAACCACAACCGAACTCAATTGAATGATGGATTGGACTCTTTGTGTCGTAGTATATTTTTGAAAATACAACACCCTATTTATTCGCATTACGCTTGGTCGCCGATACATACACCCTCCTTATTGCGTCATTTACCATCTCGATAACCGAATCAGGCAATTGGTACAGGGGAAACAGCCGCCTGAAAAGCTCTAACGCCACAACAATGAGAAATCCGTACAGCACCACTGTCATGACTATTCTGAAAAATATCAACAATATAAACTGCAATGGATATTTGTCCGCCTCATACGTCACGTGGGTTTTAAATCCCGCCAAACGTACCGACGCTTTCTCGTGGCAACCTGCCTGCTTACAGGTGTCACCAACTCGTGCGGGATGAGTTGAAGATTCCTGGTCTTTTTGCGACTTAACCAAGTGACCATTAGCACCGCTGACCACATGGCAACCAATGCAATCGGGAGTTTTCTCCGACCCCAATCGCAGCATTTTGTAATGAAATGTTTCCTTAAACGAAGCAACCACATTATCCAACTTATGGCGTTCCATTATCCCTACGTCGGAATGACACTGGGAACACATGTCAATCCTACCCATCGGCCCGGTTTGGCGCTGCATTCTTGATGCAACATGGCGAAAATATTTTTCTACAAACTCTATTTTCTCATGACAATTTTTGCACCGTGATAAACTTTTTTCTGCAAAGGCTTCGGGATCCTTAGTCACACCCAGCAATGAGCGATACAGTGGCTGCTCATGACACTGGCGACATCCGGGATAATCCTCTTTATACTTTTTTTCTTTACCGGTTTCATCCACACTGGAATGCGCACTGGCGCGCAAGAGTTTTTGTACTCCCTTGTGAGAAAACCGCCGCTTTGCCGCCGGTTCTTCAATATGGCACTCCACAGTGCAATCCACTTGTTTTACATCCTTATGTGGAACTTCATCTATGCCTTCATGACAATCAGTACACTCCACGCTTGCGTGGGGACTGCGACTAATTAAGTCTTCATTAATGTAATAAACATGAATACTGCCATTTTTTTCTACTGCGCTTAGACCAAAGTATTTGTGACACAGCATACAATTAAGATCTTCGGCCACCACGACATCGGCAAAAAAAGCACAGATCAAGACCAAACCGCCAAGCGGAATGCAGCAGAGCCTCGTTATAGTGTCTTTAATATTCATGACAAAAATTACAGGTTTTCTTCATCCGTAACCGATGTTTTATATCTGCACCCGTATCGGCTGCCTTGTAGGCAACAACGCCTTTTTCGTGAGGATTGTGACAAGTAGCGCAATGCATTTTGCCGGTTCCCGGCGTTACCGGAAACTCCACATCGATTGTTGTGCGCATTTGGTCCATAAACCTGCGGGTCTCCGCCTTGGGCACTACCAGATGGTCCGCCTCCTTCTTTTTGGTTATACCCGTTTCACCTCCCGGATGAGGTTTGTAGGGATGGCAATTCACACACAATTGGGACAAATCTCTTTTGGCCGCCAATTTCACATCAGCAAACTTAGTCTCCGGCGTTAAGTTTTCTACATCGAGGTGGCAAGACTTACAACTGGCTTTAATGATTTTTCCGTTGCTGATTTGTTTGTGCGGGTTAAAACGTTGAAACATACTGCTTTCGTGACAAAAAAAGCATTGTTCGACACGGCTATTGTAAGGACCACCCCGGAGAAACAGAGGATTGGACATTCGTACCGTAGAACCTCTGTTCAGACATTGAAGCTTCAAATCATGACAAGAAAGGCAGTTCATCAATCGACTGGCCCTCCCGCCTAAGGAAGCCAGTGACTGACGAAACCCCGATGGTATATTGTTCCACATATTGTCATTCAGGCTTACGCCCGTGGGGTGCATAAATATTTCTTTAGAAAATTCATTGTGGCAATAGCCACACATGATTTCGATGTTCGTGGTTCGCAGGTTGGTTCGCCCCATCTGCCCTCCTGCCTCATGGCACGACAAACACATATCTTGCTTCCAATGGGGATTGGGCACATCCACCGCATACAGTTTGCCTTGTTTTAACAGAGGCCTTATTAACGCTGGATTAGTTACAATTTCATTGCGTAAGTCTGCCGCATTCACCGCCGACACCAAAATCGACATCACAGAAATCAAAATCCAATATTTGCTATTGACTGTCATAGTGATTCAATAGATCTCCGGCGGGTGATCCGTTCCATGACAAACCAGCTGACAGCTACCACTAAAAACCCCGGTGGAGGTAAAGTTAATCACACCACCGCTGGGCGACACTACATTAGTGTCAAAGTTAATCAAAGCTATACTTCCCACCCCGCCCGCCGCCGCGCTGACGCCGTGAGCATCATGGCACACGCTGCACGGTGCATTTTCACCCACAATGTGCATTTGATGCTCCGGAAAACTGGTATTACCCAAAATGGCAGTCCGGTCGTGACACTTGTAACACAAGGCATAGGCAGCAGCGCTTTCGGCAGCATTACCAGTCGCGGTATACTGTAGTTTCAGGATGGGGGAATACACCGAGCCGTGGGGCGCGTTTGTTAAACCGGAATCACTACCATGACAGTCTATACAAGTGATGGTGCTGTTTACTGTGAGCGGCGGAATTAAACTGGGAACATTAAGATTTTTCCCGGTTCCGGCGACGGGATGATAGGTACTGTTAGTGGTGTCAAACAGACTTTTAATGTTGTTTTGCGGGAATTGTCGTACGGTACGCGGTGCCGGGAGGTTGGGACTGTCGCCATGGCAACGAAAACACAATTGATAAACATTAGTGATGGGACTGACCACTGTGTTTTGAAACGTGACTCCACTCAAACCTGCCACGCCTACTGTGACTCCGGAAGCATGAGGATTGTGGCAATCCACACACTCCACATGCCTACCCCCCGTAATCACCACCGGCTCATTGGGATCATGCACGCCGTTGCTGGACATCACCGGATGGACTGAGAGTTTGGAGAAGTCTGTCAGAACATCCGGGGACACGGAACCGTTATGACAAATAGTACAAGCGTCTTCTTCATTGCTATAGGTCAGCAATCTTTGCGAGTGCAGGGCAGAGTGAGTGTCATGGCAATTTCTACAGCCGTTATCCGCCACAGTCGTAAACGTACTGTTTGGCCACGGATTCACCCCTACGCCATTCCATCCCGCCGTTGAATTGCGATGGGGCGACAAATTCCAATCCGGCTTTTTATGGCAGGTTTCACACAGCATGGAACCTCGATCATCCATTACCAGAAATTTCCCAAACGTATTGTCATGAGGATTATGGCAGGAAGTACATTGCAACATGCCCGCCGCATCCAGCTTCACAGGACCGGTCAACGTCGCCGGATCCACCAACTCATTGCGTAAAGATGACACAGAAGAACTGTACAAAAACGAGACCGGATGATCGTCAGACAAATCGGTTCCTAACAAGCCTCCGGTTACCGGCATCACAGTCGTACCCCCTGCCATTTGGATATTACCGGACGTGGTACTGCCTAACGCAACCGTTCCATCGTGACAACTCAGACACAAAAGACTGGCCCCGGTGGGCTGTCCGGGGTTACTGACAATGGTGCTGCTGCTGTAAGGAGTATAAATCGCACCGGAACTGGCTCTATTCCACAAGGGGGCAATAGGTGAAGCATGGTGTGCCGTGTGGCAAAACACGCATATTCTGTCTTCGCTGGCCGCTTTCAGAGTTCCAGGCCCGGAAATAGACAAGTTGTGCTTGGTATTGGCAACACCCGCTTGAACCTCAATCCCACTACAAATCAGTAAGACGAATACAATTACCTTTGAGTATTGCCCCAAACCTCCACTCCGCTTACTCTGGACTGACATCATGACTCACCACCAACATAACGAAAAACCTGCACACGCTTGTTATAGGAGTCTGCTATGTAAATTGCATTACTTATGGTGTCTATGAAGATCCCCGTCGGCAACCAAAACTCACCAAAATCCGAACCTTGAGTGCCAAAATTGAGTAAAAACCGCCCCCCCGCATCAAACACCTGAACCACATGGAACAACGAGTCAACGACATAAATATGCCCCAGGCGATCCACCGCTATGCCCTTTGGACGTGCCTGATAACCAGTGGCATTGCCTGCTTGACCGAATTTGTACTTAAACTCCCCGTTACTGGAAAATACTTGCACTCTAAAATTAAGGGAATCGCTGACATAAAGATTTTCCTGCTGATCCAACCATAAATAAGTAGGAAAATTAAATTGGCCATCGGCGTCTCCTCGCCGCCCCAAGACGCGCATCAGTTTGCCTGATTCATCATAAACTTTTATGTGATGCTCAGCGGTATCAGACACAAACAAAACTTTAGTCCTCCGGTTGTACGCCAAACCGGTGGCTTGTTTGGGTTTCTCACTCAATGGGTACAGACGTGCAACCTGCGACTTTTCGGAAAAGTGGAGTACGCCTAATGTAGGGTCTGACACATAGATACGATCATCTCCCAACGCTAAAGCCACCGGACTGGGGAGTGCTTGATCATTTTCCATGCGAACCACCTCATGACCGGCACCCGCTTCATCAAAATGATGAACCCCACCCACGCCCGGATCCGCCACATACACCGACTGCCCTGTCACCAGCACATCCATGGGCTTCACTACAGTTAAGGTAGACTCACCAAACAACAAACCTTTTACGCGTTCCAACAGGGAACGTGTAATACCCAAGTCCTCTTTGCGGTGTATGTACCCGCGATAAACGATACGCGCCGGGGAAGGCGATTCAGGCCATACCAGGTTCACGGTTCCAAAGTTGGTAGCACCACCGGCACTGGCACAGGACACCAGAATGGATACTAAACTAACTACGCCAGTTACTCGAAGTGCTATGATCGCCATGTTAAAACCTTCTTTCCAGTGTAGCCCGCAACAAATTTCTATCCTTTTGCACATCACCGAGAGCGTTAACCTGGGCCTCGCTACTGCGACGGCCGTTTAAGGAGAAATAAAGACTGCGGAAACGCCACTGCCATTTCACAACAAAATCTGACAAATCTCTGGGAAACTCACCTCCGTTGTCCGTTTCGCGCACGTAGGACAAGTAAATACTCGACTGTAGGAAAGCTCGGGTGTTTACGGCAAAGTTTTGACGAACCAAATTGACATCCGCTCCGGCGGTGTCGTAGTCTACTTTGACAAAGTTATGGGAATAGCGGAAAAAAGTTGTGTCATAAAGCTTATACTGCGCGAACCCTCCCCAAGCGACACGCTCATGGGGTGCTATACCTTTTCTTTGCAAATCAAACCGGAAGTCACCACCAACCCCAAATTCATTGGATACGGGATAATTGATATTAAACCCCAGGTTCCTGAGATCGGAAGATCGAATATCGATACCTGGCGTTCCCTCGGTGACATCCACTCGGGTCGCCGACAAACCGGCATACACACTTAACCAGTTTTGCCAGTCCATACTGGCCTGGATTTGTTGATCCATACTGCTATGGGAAAAAGTCCCACCGGTTTTGTAGGCGTAGTCTACAAGCACGTTTTCCCCATCAGCAATATTCCCACCCACAATGCGAACCAGGTAGGTTTCGTTGCCTCGCCGTATAGTGGAAAAGTCACTACCCAGGATATATTCTGCCGTACGAGTGATGTTCCACACATGTACGGTATTCGCATCCACGTTGATGCGGGACAGTCGGGACTCATTTGCGCCCACCAAAGTGTGCTGTTCATTTTGTACGGGAATCAATTGACTGGATCCTTGCGCAGCCCGCTCCTCTACCTGATAGCCCCAGGAAGCTTTGAATATAGCCACTCCGTCGTGTTTGGATTTTTTCTTACGATTATTTTGCTTTTCGTTTATGCCGGGAACAGTATTGGAAAGGCCTAATTTTCTACTAGTATGAGAAGAAGCGGTAATTCCGTAAGAATCCATGGTGTGGCCGCTGGTAAAGTTGTCATAGATTTGAAATTCTGCTGACTTTCCGCCGTCGTTCTCATCAACTTGTTTATATCCGACACGGAAATTCTTATTATCCGTATCCGTAGATCCTTGGCTGCTTTTGAACAAATCCAATTGATAGAACATTCGTGCCACGTCGGATTTCGCCCAATGTAACACCGGTGAAAAATGAAACTGCTTTAGCGTTACATCAGATATTCCACGTTTATACCGACGTCCCATATAGTTAAACATGTTTTTCAGAGAATACTCCCCTTTCGCCCCATACGTAGAGTACTCATCATAGCTGATTGTTTGTGCGTCAATAGCGGTTCCAACAATGGTGTTGGCACCGGGGGCCACGCTGCCGCTATGAGAATTTTGCTGACTCAATTGTACAAACACCTGCCTGCTTCCATTACGCTTGTTGGTTTGATATACACGTAAGTTCATATTGCTGATATCATCATCCACCAACAATCGTTGTCCTGAAGCTTTTGAAGTTAAATTGTAGGCTTCAAAGTTAACGAATAACGGATACTTCCATTCTTTCACAACCGCATTAACACCAAATTTGGTATTTCTTTGCAAAAAGTGTTCGTCCACGCCAGATACAATCAGAGGATTGCGGCGCTCGAAGAAAACAGAAAAGGGGTAGGGTTTTTTCTCAAGAAAATGAAATCGGGTTGTTAGATTGTACGTTAACTCATCAACATCTTGACCGGAAGACTGCGAATCCAAACTACTAACATACGATGAGCCTTGTTTATTGGTAATGAATACCGGCCCACCACTAACATCCAATTTGAGAAAGTTTGGATGATAGACGTAAGCCTTCGCATCCACTTCTATTTCGATTTCTCGAATATCACTACTCAAATTTCGTTTGGAATTGGCGTCGGAGTAATGCTGTTCGTCGCTAAAATCGCGCACAGCCACAACTCCAGCCAGGTCGGTAAGCTGGAATTGCCTAATATCCTCCGCCGAGGTGACTGTCGGAATTGTACTTACCCCCACCATCACATACCTCAACCACTTAACGCTTGCGCGTAAATACTGCATTTTTTTCTCTTTATTTATAATCGATACAACTTTTGGAAAGGTGGATAAACCCCCTTTGCCTACGCCCTAAATCATTCCTTTAACCGATACCTCCATCATCTTTTAACACGACCCCTAGCGGTAAGATTCCCGCCATCCTCACAAATTACGACGGTATTCTCCAAAACCATATACTGTGATTTTATTCGGACCATATTGGCTCGTTACAAAAACCAAATACTGTAACCGAAAGTTTGGATCTGCATATTGTTCAAAGGACTGGACACCATCATAGGAAATACTAATATCCGCCGGTAAATTTATATTGTCGAGTTCATTTCCAGGCTTTCCGAAGAACATGAGCAATTGACCGTGACGATCGAACAATTGTATATTTTCAAAAGCAGAATCTATGGCGTATATCAGGCCTTCGTGGTCCACCGCAATTCCTTTTGGCCTGGCGAATTGACCTAAACCGTTACCGGCCTGACCATAGGAACGAACAAAGCGTCCATCCAGGGTAAACTCCTGTAAACGATAGTTCCCTGTATCGCTAACCAAAATGTTATTGTTGGGCATCAATGCCATATTGGTCGGAAAAAACAATTCACCGGCACCGGAGCCCCGCGCACCAATGGTTCTGCGCGTTACCCCGCTGTTAAGATCCAATACATGGACGATGTGGTGCTCCAAATCAGAGATGTATATTTCTCCATCGACCACCAGGGCATCACTGGGTTTAAACTGCTCCAATTTTCCATAGGCTTGCAAAAACTCGTCTTGTTGATCGAAAACCATCACTTGACCGCGTCCCGTATCGGATATATAGCGCCTACCCTCACGATCCACGGTTACGTTAATAGGCTTTTGCATCCGTCCCGGTCCCATACCCCTTACGGTTTTCAAAACCTTATCATTGGCATCCAAAATCATATACCCCGGCCCCCGGGTATCCACGACAATAACTTGATTGGAAAAGTATGCAACGCCATAAGGCTTAGTGAGGCGGCTTTCGACACCGTCCTCTTTACCTAGGACAAAGTCGCTAAAAGCATTCTTGGTTTTCCCTTGAACCAGGGCGGCATTAATAGTTGTGAGTAACTGTATGCGAGGCTCGTTAGGCAAAGGCGGATAGAAAACAGTTTTGACGCCGCGCTGCCCCGTTTCCGAGATTACGCTACAGCCAGACAACACTAAAAAACAAGCAAAGACGTAAACCGTCAGTGCACTTTTTTTAATCCCAAACATTGACCACACCCCCAACTAATACAGCTTTACCGCTATTGTTTTTGACACCTTATAAACAACAGTTATTTTCCTATTCTCGGTTTCATTTTATTTATCATGACAACTCAGACACAGCTGGCTGCCCTTTGTAGAAATTCTCAGCAAAGGGTCTCCCGCAGTGAAATTGTTGTGGACGTCGTGACAGCTGGTGCACTGTACTGTACCGTCCACCAACATCAATTGTTCAATGGTACCGGTTTTTGTTTTAGAACCGGCAACACCTACCGTAACGGTTGTGGTCGTCGGATCATGCAAGGAACCATCAGCCAAGGCTAACGCCGAGTCAAAGCGAATGGAAATAGGATGATCGTCTGAGAGATTTCCGCCAACTCCAACCACTTTTGTTCCACTCATGAAGGTGGCTCCAGAAGCACCGCCAAAACTGTCCACACCGACAGTTCCGTCATGGCAAGACAAACACAGCCGGGATATTCCACCGGGTTGCCCAGTGCTGATAGCATCAAGCGCCGGACTGCTATACATAGTAAAACTGGTGCTTGTCACAGAGTGGTTCCACAACTGCGCCACTTGAGTAGAATCACCACTATGTGGGGTGTGGCAAGCGACGCATATTTCTCCCCCACTCCATCCGGAAGTGGTGAAGTCGTGGGCAGACCCAGCGACGCGGCCTGCATGCACTGGCGTTGCATAGTTGAGTATACTTATCAGCACAATAAGGCCGGCACTGATATCTGATCTGTTTCTTTTCATTTAAACCTCCAAACCCGGACCACAGCTACAACCGCGACACACTTCAAACACACGAGTTCCGGCATGTACTCAGAAGATAGGTATATACATTGAGGCCAATTAGCCGCTGCAGGCTCTTTGCCCGCTGAAGGCTCTTTGCCCGCTGAAGGCTCTTTGCCCGCTGAAGGCTCTGGTTGTAAGCGGTAAGGAATCGAGTCAGAACAGACCGACAGGAATACGTCAGAATTTTTGCTACACCCACATCTACAGCCATACTAGCCCCCTAGTGTTTGCACGGTACCAAATGCAAAACCGTTACCGCGCTTAGAAATTATTTTGTCAGAAACTCCAGGAGTGTTTCGCAACCAGCAAACCCCTGCGCAGTCCCTACTTATGGATCAACCTTGTTAGGATTAATTTTTTTATTCTTATTCCGAGGCTGGCTTGAGTATAATCGAAACTGATTTGGAATACATACAACGACATACGTAGATCGATTTGCTTCAGTAGGAAAAAATGCATGTAAAAACAAGGCGATTAACGATCGCTTAAGGAACTTTACCTAACGCACTTACATAACATTCAGATTAATCCTACAGTTCTATGTAGAGACAACTCTAAGTAGCATAGGTGAGTCGACATCAAATAAAAAAGGAAATAGTCTGCACAACTCAGCAAACTGCTAATATAGCTATTAAGAGACCAGAAAGAAAACAGCAATAAACTATAAAGTCAAATTAAAATCATCCACCAAGACACCCGGTAAACAAGCATTCACTGTGGATCTTCGCTCATACGTGCTGTTGTCCAATATCCACTCTTGTTCCTTGGTCAGATCCAGAAGATTTTCCCCCAACAGATTAAAAATGCTTTCGTCAAAACGCATAACACTCAAGGGAGCCACCACCTTACCCCGCTCCACCCAGAGACAAGCGAACCGTGTCATCCCGGTCATTCTTCCATTATTACGGTCCGAATAATTGCAATACCAAAGATTACTAATCCATATCCCCGTATCCAGCGCCTTTAGAACATCTGCCATGGCTAAATTACCGGGAGTAACACCTAAGGACTGAGGCACTTCCTGAGAACAGTTTACCGTAGCGCCATACTCCTTCGCGCTTCTTGTCCCACTCAAACAATCCTTATACGCACCATTTTCAATAAGTACAACGTTATCGGGTTTCAAAAAACCGGTATCGGTAAACCTAGGCGTTAGCCCCTTCGCGTGCTGCTCGACCAAGGTAAATTTTTTATTCAGGCAGACACGATCTTCAATCATTTTTAGTAACGGAGTTTGTGCGGTACGATGACTTTTCAACCCAAACCCACCCCAACTCAAAAGGCACAATATTTCGTTTATCGCATCAGGAGTCAAGAAAACCCGGTATTTTCCCGGCTTAATGGTTTTGGGTGGCACACGCAAAACCTCCAGAGTGTTCCGCGCCTGCGTTATCTTTTCTTCAAAACTATTCACCTGCCAGTGGGTTCCGGCATAACTTTGTTTAACTGCCTTATCGGTTTTCAAATATACACTCCAATCAAAATTGAAGTTCGCCTGACTATGCCAATTAAACTGCCCCAAGGAATTCGCGAATCCGCGCTGCATTCCACCACTGGCCCATATTCCCACCAGATCCAGGCCATTACATATTTGAATAATTTGATCTACCGCGTCTATGGCATCAACCACAGATGTGTCCCCTTTCCACTCGGAATTCTGCACCTCGGTATTGAAGTACAGGTAGGGGTCCTCCGGTAGGTATTGTAGCTGCTGCCTTAACCCGTTGAGCTCTGTAGTCAGCAACTCCATATCTGCATCCATATCGCCTGTTAATTGAATATCGACTGTACATTGCCTTTGATCACGAATGAGATTGAGCGCCAACTCCTGCTGTTGCACATAACCGGATTGACGAATGCGATTGTTATTGAACCGAGCAAAGTGAGTGTTTTCTCCTTGGTAATTGAGCAGCAAAATTTCCGTGCTACTCAGCTGAGAACAAAGGCTTTGCCAAAGGTTTTGAAAATATTGTTGTCCCATTTAAGCCTTTATCCCCCGCCAAAAACGTCGACATTATGAAACACACAAGGTGGAGAAGCATGCCCTACTTGAATAAGTTGATTGGGCTCACCCTTACCACAGTTGGGAGTCCCCCATATTTCCATCAAATCCTGGCTACCAACTGCCGCCAGATTGCGCCAGAACTTGGCGGAAACGCCCCGATAATTTGGATTACGAACCATCCCTTTCAATTCGCCATCTTGTATTACGCGTCCTAACTCACAACCAAATTGAAATTTGTTGCGGCTGTCATCTATAGACCAAGAGCAGTTGCTGTCCATTAAAACCCCATGCTCCACATGGGCGCACAGTTGTTCAAAACTATTTAAACCAGGCTCCAGGTTCAAGTTGGCCATACGATCAATCGCCGGTCGATTCCAACCGCCGGCCCGCGCATTGGCCACACCCTGCATACCCGCTCGCATTTGTGATACGGCACTTCCTAACGGTCTTTGTAACACACCGGCTTTAATGAGGTATTGACGTGTCGCCAAATCACCATCATCGTCATAAGCGTAAGTGGCCAATTCAGATTCCACGGTGGGATCAAAAGTTACATGCAACAGTTCCGATCCATATTGGTAACTACCAAACATATCCGGTGTTACGAAACTGGTACCCGCATAATTGCGTTCATCGCCTAAAATTCGATCCAGTTCCAAGGGATGGCCGATGCTTTCATGGATCTGTAGCATCATTTGACTGGGCATGAGTAAAGCAGACATAACCCCACTGGGACACTCCGGCGCTCGCAATAATGCCTGCGCCTCTTCAGCCACGTGTTGAGCAGAAGCCGGGAAATCAAATTGTTGCAGCAACTCTAAACCGCCTTGGCGCGCCGTGCCCCAACCCCCACCACTGCGAATCTGGGTCACGGCACCTTCGTTTGCCACCGCCTGATAGCCTGGATACAAATACTGGAAACTCTGTTCGATTTGCACATTTTCACTACTGAGTATCAGGCTGTTTACTTCCGAGCGACAGAGTTTAGCTGTATAGTCGACTATTGAATTTCCCAGGTTTAAGCTTTCATTTATGCGCTGCAACCAGGCAATTTTTTCCGCTAACGGTACACTTTCCCAAGGCTCTACTACATCTGTTTTGTATGCTCCCGATTTCTTGGGTCGAAACAGTTGCTGCACAGGCACCAAACCCCAACGGGCACTGCTTTGCAAGCATTTGTTTGCCTGTACCAAGCATTCTCGGAAGCCCTCTCGCGTCAATCGGCTGGTTGCCGCATAGGCAAACCCCTGGCCTTTTATTAGGGTGATGTGAGCCCCCTGGCTGACACTATGGCGCGGAGGTAGTAAAACGCCTTGCCTTACCGTCAATACCTCATGTCGCTCAGAGACTAAGCGCAAGCTCCAATGGTCCACGACGGGAACTTCATTCCTAAATGCTGAAATCACTTGATCGTGATTCATCTGCCACTCCATATTTTCTGACTTTTTTAGTGGGTTTTATGTTGCATTCCCTTAAGAATATTGTAGACAAACCGATATAGTTGTGTATTCAAAATTTGGGTTATTTACTATTAGCCAACAGGATCTAAGATCATGAAAGCCAACGCTCAATACCAATTCATTTTTATATTCCTAATCAGTGTTTTTTCCACCAACGCCTTTTCGACACTGGTACTCACCGCCCCACCACGCGAAACCGCAGAAAAAGGCAAACAAGTTTACGAGCCTATTGCCAAAATGATGTCGGAAGCTTTGGGCGAGGAAGTGGTATACCGCCATCCCGATGGCTGGCTTGAATACTCATCACACATGCGTTCAGGAAAATACGATATCGTTTTCGACGGCCCCCATTTTGCAGCCTGGCGTATAAAACATCTAAAACACACACCGGTGGCTCGCTTACCCGGTGGTCTGGATTTTGTCGTTGTTGCAAAATCCAACAACAAGGCCATGACCGGAAAAAACGGAATCCTTAAAGGCAGTATATGTGGTTTGGCTTCACCCAATCTGGCTACCGTCAGCATTTTGGCAAAATATCAAGACGCTATTACTGTTCCAAAGATAGTCGAAATCAAGGGTGGGTTTAAGAAAGTTTTTGAGGCTTACAAAAACGGACAGTGTGATGCGGCGCTGTTGCGCACATCCTTCTGGAAAAATCTGCCCCAAGCGGCCCGACAAGATTCCAGAATTATCCATGCCACCGAATCTCTTCCCAATCAAACCGTTACAGTAAGCCCTCGAGTTGATGTAACAAAACGTGGAAAACTAACATCTTTGTTGCAGGCTAAAAACAATAAGAGTACCGACCCCCTGCTGGAACGGTTTAGTAAGAAAGCCAAATATTTCATACGCCCAAGTACCAGTGAATATAACGACCTGGAAAAATTGCTGGAGGGCGTTGTTTTCGGCTGGTAAGTTGCTCCAAGTCCAACAATAAAAAAGGGGTCAGTTACGACCCCTTTTTTTTATTTACTCATCGCTAACAATAATTCGTTAAACCGCTTCACAAAACTGGCGGGATCATCCAACTGGCCGCCTTCACTTAACAAAGCCTGATCAAATAACACCAGAGTCAAATCGTTAAAGCGTTCATCATCGGTTTCCGCCTTCAGTTTCGCCACCAAGGGATGATCTGGATTGAGCTCAAATATGGGCCTGGAACTTGGAACGTTTTGCCCCGCTTGTTTCAAAATCCGCTCCAAATTAGCGTTCATGTCATGCTCGTCGTTAACCAAACAAGCCGGTGAACTGGTTAGTCGGTGTGTCAGCCGCACGTCCTTCACTTTATCACCCAATGTAGTCTTAATTTGTTCAAGGACACCTTTGAGCTCCTCTCCGGCTTTTTTCTGTTCTTCCTTCTCCGCCTCATCGTCCAACTCACCCAAATCCAGCTCGCCCTTGGTAACACTCAATAGCTTCTTACCTTTATACTCCATCAGTGAGCTGACCAGCCATTCGTCCACGCGCTCGTAAAACAGTATGACCTCGATGCCTTTTTTGCGAAAAATCTCTAAGTGCGGACTATTTTTCGCCGCAGCGAAGGCATCAGCTGTAATGTAATAGATAGAATCCTGGCCTTCTTGCATCCGGCCGATATAATCATCCAACGATACAGTCTGATCTTCACTGTCTGTATGGGTTGTGCTAAACCGAAATAATCCGGCAATTCTTTCTTTATTGGCAAAATCTTCGCCGGGTCCTTCCTTAAGCACCTTGCCAAACTCCTGCCAAAACTTGCTGTACTTCTCCGCGTCTTTCTTGGCCATCTCTTCCAAGGTGCCCAGAATTTTCTTTATGGATCCGGCTCGAATGGTATCGATGGTTTTGTTTTGCTGCAGAATTTCCCGGGAAACATTCAGCGGCAAATCGCTGGAATCAATAATTCCTCTAACAAAACGCAGATAAGTGGGCATCAACTGCTCGGCATCATCCATAATAAAAACACGTTTCACATAAAGTTTCACGCCGTGTCGACTTTGACGATCCCACAAATCAAAAGGCGCTCTTGACGGGATGTACAACAAGGAAATGTACTCATTGGTTCCTTCAACTCGATTGTGGCTGTGAGCCAGTGGCGCTTCAAAATCATGAGCCACATGTTTGTAAAATTCGTCATACTCCTCGTCTGTAATGTCACTCTTAGAACGGGTCCACAACGCAGAGGCCTGATTAACCGTTTCATACTCCTGCGTCTGTTCCTTGCCTTCTTCTTCTCCATAAGACTCTTTTAGCATTCTGATGGGAAGAGTAATATGATCTGAATACTTATTAATAATATTACGCAAGCGAAAACCGCTCAAAAACTCTTCTTCGTCTTTACGCAAATGTAACACCACTTCCGTACCGCGTTGCGCGCGCTCAACCGTCTCAATAGTGTAATCGCCTTCTCCTGCCGACTCCCAGCGTACACCATGCGCAGCTTCCATACCCGCCTTGCGGGTGCTCAAAGTCACTTTTTCAGCCACAATAAATGCCGAATAAAAACCCACACCAAATTGCCCGATCAAGTGTGCATCCTTCGCCTGATCACCTGTCAAGGACTCAAAAAACTGCTTGGTTCCGGATTTAGCGATGGTTCCGATATGATCCATCACTTCCTGACGCGTCATACCGACTCCATTGTCACTGACGGTTACTGTGTGGGCATCTTTGTCATAGCTGACATGAATTTTCAGCTCTGGATCATCCTCATACATCGCGCTGTCGGTTAAAGCTTCAAATCGTAGTTTATCCGCCGCATCGGATGCGTTGGAAATCAATTCACGAAGAAAAATCTCTTTGTTACTGTATAGGGAGTGGATCATCAGTTTAAGCAAATGCTTAACTTCTGTTTGAAATCCTAAGGTTTCTTTTTGAGATTCTTGCTCAGTTTCGGCCATGCTCAACTCCTCGAAATCGCCCTGGTTTTATTCAGAATATATTTTTATGATAAGTGGCTTAGATATGGGTACGCCTGGCGGAAATTCAAGCGCAATCAGGATCGCCCGCCGAGAATCGGGGAGATACGTTATTTTATTTAAATAACAAAAAGTTACAGATTTTTTCTGAGGCGTTGCAAATCCCCACAGCTCTGTTTGATCCCCAATTGACAAGCGGTTTCGTATTCATGCACGGCTTTGCCGGACTCGCCCAAAAGCTCGAAAATGTAACCTTTATTATTATAAGCCACCCCCAGCTTGGGATTGATAATCAAGGCCGTGTTACAGTCTTTCAAAGCTTTACCGTATTTACCCAATTCAGTACGTGCTACCGCCCGGTTTATATAAGCGTCCGTATTGTTACTATCTATGGTTAATACTCGACTGGCAAACTGCTCGACATCAGACCAATCACCCTTTTGAAATGCAGCAAGAGCTTTAGCGGCAAAATCCTGAATCTTTCGCTTGTTTTCTTCACTAACACGCTTGAGTTTCCTGGCGGTAGTGCAAGCTGCTTCATATCCCAGTTTGCAGGAAAATTCGTAATCCATAACAGCCAATTCCGGTGATTTGGCCAGCTCATACGCATAAGCGCGGTTATTGTACGCAAGAGGATTTTTATCCTCGAGCTGGATAGCTTTACTGGCGTCTTCTATTGCCTCATGATAATCACCGTTTTCAGCCCGAGCCCAAGAACGATAAATAAACCCATCCGGATTCTTTGCATTAGCCACGATAGCACGGCTGGCCGCATCGATAGCATTGGGCCATTGCTGTTTATGCAAAAATCCCCGGCTTTTCTCTAACCAAGGTAAGGCAGGATCCGCACTGGTTGCCTGTGGAGTTTCCATCGGCTTCTGTGCACTGAGCTGCTGTATTGGTTGCAACACAGGTTGTAAAGGCGACCTCTCTAGAGGCTGAGTAATTTGTTGGGCTTGTGCTTGTGGTTTGGAAATAACCGATTTCGCAGCGGAGGCAGCCTGTGTGCCTGCCCCGCCAACAACGGCTTGGCTTTGGGGTGCCATAACCGGCCTGGACTCCTCCGATTTAGACACTGTAGCTCCCATGTTTTCCGGCGGCAAGGGCTTTACCCGGGACATGGAGGGTGTGGATCGAATAGCTCGAGGGTCTGGAACCAAGGTCTGTACCTGGCGATTGTCCTTCCGTAAAGGCATTATGTATTGAGGTTTCTGGGTCGTACCGGATAAGGAACGACGCATAGTTGGCTTTACTGTCGGGTCATTGAGCAACTTGGATTTCACTAAGTCCATAATGGCTTGATTGTAGCCATCGTCAAAACCGGTTTGGTAATCCACCGAGGTACTATCGGAAGAATTTCTTTGTTTTTCCATAGCTGCGGCTTTTTGCATCAATCGCTGGGAAACAGATGAATCCACATCCAGCTCCTCCGCTACTACTGCAGTCGCAATAGCACCAACGGCGAATAATAACAAAACAGATGTTTTTTCAATAGATTGTATAACCATGGCCCACCAGAAATTGCTAACGTGTTGTATTGGCTTGGCCTTATTTGCTGTTAAACCTGCAATAATAGGTGATGCAGGGAGCTATTAAGTAGTGATGACAAAGCCAAAACCAACTTTATAATATTATCTTATCATTCAACAAGGTAGCAAGCACTTCAAGTAGTTCATCCCAACTTATTGATTAATAAGACAGGAACTGCAGAATGCCTATAGCAATACACCTGATTTTTCCAGCGCAATCAGTGCCTCAACACGGTTATTGACCTGCAACTTCCGATAAGCGTTGTAAATATGACTTTTTACGGTATTAATGCTCACACTCAGCTGCAAGGCAATGCTTTTGTTGTCATAGCCCTGACATATACGTGTGAGAATATCCAGCTCTCGATCCGTAAGACTCTCCACCCCACTGGATTCCACACGCACTACTCGGCGTATACTCTCACACACGGCAGGTAAGATAATCCGCATCAGTTCCCGACACAAATCTGCAACAATCTTATCTGCACATACCAGGGCATATAAACAAATTTTGCCATCTTTACCGGATACGGCATCCACTACATACAATCCATTGGTATATTTCACACTACTGAGGTTGAGCCGCGCATGGAACACATCGATTCGTTCGCAATAAAATGCTCGTTTTGAATACCAACTTCCATACAAACACCGTTGCAATTCATACCGGGGAAGATCGCTGTTGTTTTCACCAAAAATAGCTTTTGGTGCTATTTTTACCGTGTAACTTATATCACCGGTTGTTTCGTCGACCACGAACACCGAACCACATTCAACAGGTATTACACTCAGCAGATTTTCTTGTAGACATGCTACCAGTTGTTGTTCAGACCTTGTGTGTCGCAGTTGCTCAGTACAGTCCGCTAACTTCACCAATTCGAAATAGTCAAATCCGGGAGTTTGTTTGAAATCAGAGTCCGTCATTAATTTTCCCTTTTTAGTACACTTATAATGTACTAACGAACATCAACATTGAATCCGGCGCGGAATCCAGAAACCGGTGAATAATCCTTGAATGAGCAGACATGAGTACGCGATGGTTATGTGAACAAAACACAGAAAAAGCGTGAATAAGTCACTGTACAGTTTGAAGGGTACATCTATAATAATATACAGAGAAACCTCTCCTACTTGAACTCTCCACGTTGAATGCCTGCGTAACGCAGGCATTTTTTTTGATTTTCATTAATAATTGTTTGGAAAAACAAATTGAGACCGCAACCCCTGCGGTTTCCACCACCCTGGATTGCGAGCAGCATCAGGAATTTAGATATTTTTTAAGGTTCCACACTGCATATATACAGATTCGTTTCTAAGCGGCATTGTCACTCAGTGGTAATGTTAATCTGCGGTGCCGCCCAACAGCGGCGCTCTAGATACCTCGGGTGTAAAAATTCAATCCCATGAAGTAATCCACCGTATTGGTTTTCATGGTCGCATTATCGTCCCTGACTTTAAAATATCTTGCTTTCGCACCCAATGTCCATGCCACCCGGTCAGCAATCTTTAATTCCAACCCGGCTTTTCCGAAATAGGAATCCCCGTCTAAAGTATCCATGGGACCACCATGAAAGGAAATCTGCGTTGAGCCCATCCCAACTCCAAAATAGGGTTTAACTACCTCATGCACTGGAATATAGTAACTAACCAACAAATTGACATGAAAAATATCGGCATATCCAGGCCTACTGGTAGCCGTACTGGAGAGCACATCCACTTGCTGATATTGAGCTTGTCCGCCCAACCTCAACCCCGTGGCGAAAATGTGAGCAAACTCGACGCCGCGCGCAACTGCGTTATCCGTATCCAAAACAATGGTTACGCCATTAATATCAAACGTATCCTCGTTCCAGCTTGATACTCCCATGAGTGGAGCAACAACATTTTGGCTGTGCGCCGCCACAGGAATCCCAAGCAAAAGTACAACCATCCCATATCGTAGCCAGCAATTACTCATCGTCTTATCCCCTATCCATAAAGCTCGCATCTATCAACACCATCTACAGCGTTTAACAAACTGCTTCCAAATGGCTCCTTTGTAAACTGCCTATACTAAGAATAGCCAATCCATAGAAACAATGACATCAGACATATGCACTAGCCTGTTAGAACTATTTCCTAACGGGGTAACGAAAACGCTATGTAACATCAGCCTTTACTAGAAAGGGTAAATAGACCCAAACAAAACCAATAAAAGCACACAACCAGAACCACTGAGACACACCAACCCAAACACTATATGCGGAAAAATGCAGGACAGGAATAAAAACTCTGACGATGGCACCGATGCACAACAAAGCAAACAGAAAGTGCATTTCCTTCGGTGGTTGCAATACGTTTCTTCCCGTATGCCCTAAAACAACTCTAGCCATCATCCCTATTGTCACCATTCCAATACCACCATAGGTCAACGCATGTAGCCACAAAAAACCAAGATTTAGGTTAGGCAATATCACTCTCAATAGCAATGCCACAACAATCCAGGCGTAACCTACGTATAGGACCCACAACAAGGAATGCTTCCAAATCCCACGATGATACCAAAGCAACAAACGCCACCCATGTAACAACAGCAAACCGATGCAACATATGATAATAGCGATATCGTTTACAGCAAAAATTTCCAACGCACCGAACAGGACAAACCCCCACAAACACGCCAGGTCGAACCAGACCGGTTGAAACCTCTGTATCCGACCTTGCGTTTTCGCCGGACTTTTTTCAAAAACACTTTTTTCGATAAAGAAAGGGATCACTCGCCGCCCCATGATCAGTATAAGCAACACCACGGCAAACAAGCCGAGCTTCATACCCTGGTACAATAGATATTCTTGACCGGTCCACCACGCAAACCCGAAAAGAATATTTCCCAGCCCTGCCACCGGTAATAGCAACACAAGCCCAAAATTGTGCCATTGCCTGGCCCTTACGAGCGGAGCCGCCAAACTGATAAATACCGCAAAAACAAAAACCGTATCTGCGCATATACTGGGAAGCAGGGACACCACTGCGTTTATGGAAAACAAAACTCTGGCCGCGAGCCAACAACTGAACACCCCAAGCAGAGGAATATTGGACAGGGTGGGCTTGCCGGTCCAATTTCTCACAGATGTGAGCAAAAACCCGGCAATGACTGCTAACGCATACCCGAAAATCATTTCATGCCCATGCCAGCCGGCTAAAGGCAAAGCCTGATAGGGCATGGTCACATTAAAACCGTAGGCTAATGTCCACGAAAAAACGGAGACGATGGAAAATAAACCGGCACCTAAAAAAAATGGACGAAATCCAACCGACAAAAAGGGGGCGCCTGGCGTTAAATGATTTGGATCAGTGATACGCAACATGTAATGCCCTTTTTAGGGAATTGCAGGGCTGACAACTGCGCAGGAGATTAACTCAAAGCTATATATCCTTAAGAATCAGTGCTGTTTTTACCCAACAAACCACGAAGCCTTAATGCGGCCTCAGAATTGGTGTCACCCATCTTTTTAATATAGTCCACCACAGTAAATCCGTCGTTATCGCGAATGTTTGGATTTGCCCCTACATTAACAATTTCTAAAGCGGGCTCCACCTCGCCTTTTGACACAAAATACAGCAAAGGCGTTTTGCCCCCTGCGTTCCGGTGGTCCAAGTTGGCCCCATGTTTCTTTAAAAACCGTACAGATTGGGCACTACGAGCAAGAAATAACGCAGTCTCGCCAGAGCTGGAAATATAGTTTACATCGGCGCCCAGCTTAATCAGCGTTTGTGCCAATTCCAAAAACTCGTTTCGTACAGATAACATCAAAGGATGAGTCCCCGCCTCCACAACTAAAGCTAACTTAGGATTGGAATTGGCCGCCGCTACCAAATCACTCTCTGAAAGCTCCTCTTCCAAATTCGCGACATAGATCAGTTGAGCAAAGGCAGTATCCCCACCGGCATTACGCGCCATTAAATCCACACCTGCTTTAAGCAGAATCTGTAAAACACGACCGTTTTGCACTAAGAAAATGGGCTTCACTCCAAATTCGTCACAAACTTGCTCAATATCTGCACCTCGTTTTACGTAATGCTCGACAAAGCTGGACTCTCCTGAATATACGGAGTAGCAAAATAACGGGTGTAACAGGCTCTTATCATCTTCCAGAAATAAATCCAGCATTGACAGATCCTTAACATCGGACACCACGATTTTTTTACGTAATTCCTTCGAAACATGCCCCTGGTCCAGCAACATGGCGACGGATTTCTTGTTTTGTTCTGATGCCGCTTTGCTCAGTTGCTCATACGCGGCTGGAGATGGTCGACTCATGATAGCGTCAGCAACCAGGAACACCGACCCAACCACCAATATTAAGTGAGCCAAGGTAGCCGTGCCGGCAAAGGCCTCAATGCCATAACGCCGAAATCCGTAGCGCCAGAAAGTGACTGAGGCCACGGCACTATTCAGCAACAATAACACCAAGAGAATCAGGGCAACTGAAAAATAGCCCGCCAGAGAATACACATTGGCACCGCTGGAACTACCTAGTGTCGGTAGAAACATAATTACGAACAATGCAATGCCCAACAAAGACATGGCAACACTGCCAAAATAGTACGCTTTCATACTGCTCCCAAGCTCATCTGCCCACGGGAAGCCTTAGGGCCTTTTATAACCGAAACCGATGGACGGTCCCCTTAATATCACAATTACATATTTAAACCGGGGCAGTCCAGATCCCGCTTCATCCTTTTAGACATCCTTTTTCATTCTTCTACAATTTACCCGCTAAAATCAACAATTGAAATTGGAAATTTGAAAAACAAAGAATAGACACAGCTTAGAAAAACAGTGAGTCCGTGTTAAGTGATTGAAAGTTAGAGATAATGATAAAAATGGTGCGAATCTGATCAACTCACCACGCCTGGGAAGGCTCTCACATTTTTATTCAAAAATAAGGACTCAAATTCCGGGGCGCTAATGGGCTTACTAAAGAAGAAACCTTGGACCTCATGACATCCGATGGACCGTATGAAATCCAATTGGGATTGATCTTCCACACCCTCGGCGATAATGCCCAGATTTAGACTGTGAGCCAACGCAAAAATGGCTTTTATGATGGCACCGTCCTTGACATCCATGACCACGTCTTTAATGAAAGACCTATCGATCTTCAGGTAATCTACAGGGAATTGTTTTAGATAACTTAATGAGGAATACCCGGAACCAAAATCATCGATAGATAAGGCTACGCCGAGGCCTTTTAGCTCGTGCATAATTCGAATCGCTTGCTCGGTGTTATCGACCAACATACTTTCGGTCAACTCAAGCTCGAGGTATTTCCCATCCAACCCGGCATCATTCAAGACTTGTTGTACCGTAGACACGAGATTGCCGCTGCGAAATTGCTTTGCCGATATGTTGACAGACATTCTAACATTCTCAGCACCATTATCACGCCAAACCTTAGCCTGGCGACAAGCAGTTTGTAACACCCAGCGACCAACTTCATTGATCAAGCCCATGTCTTCCAGATAGGGTACAAATAAGCTGGGTAGCACCACACCGCGCACCGGGTGCATCCAGCGTAATAGGGCTTCCACTCCAATTAACTCATTGCTGACCGCATCCACCTTAGGCTGGTAATACAACAAAAAGTCCTGATTTTGAACTGCCAAATGCAAATCTGTCTCCAACGACAGACGCTCAAAGGCCTTGGTGTTCATTTCATTGGAATAGTACATGTAGTGGTTGTTACCCATTTCCTTGGCATTGTGCATTGCCACATCCGCTTCTTTGACAAGTGTTTCCACATCAGTAGACGCATCATGGAACACGCTGATACCAATGCTGGCCTTTACCACGATTTCATAGTTACTCAATAGAATGGGCAAAGTAATACTATCTATAATACGTTGAGCCGCAGAAGCAGCCTCCTCCGGCCTGTCCAGATTTTCTAACATCACCAAAAACTCATCACCCGCCATCCTAAAGGCAATATCCGTTTCACGCAATTTACCTTGTATCCGACTGGCGGTGATTTGTAGCAGCTTATCGCCGGCACTATGTCCCAGACTGTCATTAATGAGCTTAAAACGATTCAGATCAACCAGCAACAACGCACTCATACCCCCATTGCGCTGAGTTCGGAGCATGGTTTCTGAAACTCGCTGCATAAAACTTTCTCGATTCGGTAAGCCGGTCAGAGCGTCGTGGTAAGTCTGGTACCAGATGGTGTGTTCCTGTTGCAAGCGCTCATCTTCCTGACGCTGCAACAAAACATCCGCCCTTTTTATAATCATGTTCAAAAACAAGTACAATCCGGCAAAGGCGATAAAAAGCCCGGCGATTATTTTCCGCTGTGTCAGCTCCAGCTCCTCAACTAAATTGGTTACATCAGAATAAACCTCAAAGACAGCTTTGATCTTGTCACCCTGTTTCAAGGGAATATAACTGGTGATCAAGTTACGGTCTTCGACCACTTGCTCAAAGTCGGAAAATTCGTTTCGGAAAGTGATTTCACTGGCGACTTCCCCCACTCGCGCCTGCCGGAATCCGGCGCTTCTGGAATCATCCGAGCCAATTTGCGCCGGATCGGTGGAGTAGACCGTCATCCCGTCTAAATTGTAGATCTTTATTTTTACAACCCGAGTTCCTTTCATGAGCTTTACCAACATCTGATGCAACTGAGTTAAGGAATCGGAACTGCTGGGCGTTTCAATAAAACCGGAAAAACGATACCAAGCGGAATTGGCAAAGCTGCGAGTCAAATCCACATTGGCGTTGCTTTGGTGAGACACCAACGTATCCAAAGCAAGTTGCCGAAAAAATATCGACAACCCAACCACCATGACGCAAATACCCAGTAAACTGGCAATAGCGTAGTAGCGTTGAAGTTTGAATTTGTTATTTTTTAATATGTTAACCACCATTGAGGATATATCGGACTCAAACTCCAGAGGCTTTAGCGAATTCTCTAACAATCAATAAGTTAAGCCACTGCTCGGAAACCAGCCTCGTAATCGCGCAACACTCAATGGGCTCATTCAAAAAGTCCAGTTATCAAATAAAATTCAATCATTTAATAGCGAGTCTATGACAACTATTAATATTTCTTATATACTTGTTTGCTCAAATTGTCGAGCCGAAGGAACCACGGCTCTAGAATTCTAAGGACGATTGCTACGGGCCTAAATCATCTGGTTTTGGAGAACAACAATGAATTATTGGGGTAAGTTCACAATTGCTGTGGGGCTTTTCTTTTCAACTTCCTTATTGGCTGGACCAGAAGAGGACCGCAAGGCATTCCAACAATACTTCATTGACACCTTCCCCAGTGTGAGCATGGATGAATTCATTAATGGAATATACGCAATAAATCAAGAACTTAGAGAGCAATGGGAATCCATTGAAGAATTACCCCCCTATGAAATTGCAGTGGATGAAGGCGAAGCCCTGGTGACCCAGCCCTTCAAAAACGGTAAAAACATAGCCTCCTGCTTTAAAAACAGCGGGGTGGGTGTAGCCGCCAATTACCCCTATTTTGATGTCAGTCGCAACCAGGTTGTCACTCTTGCACTGGATATTAACGACTGCCTGACCCGAAATGACGAGCCCGAACTGGAATACAAACAGGGCCGTATGGCTTCCATCTTGGCCTACTTCGCCTCGGTGAGCCGAGGCCTGCCAATTGAATTGGAAAACCCCGCCAAGAACCCCGGCGCGTTGCAAGCGTACAAGAAAGGCAAACAGTTCTATTATGCCCGCCGCGGGCAGTTTAATATGTCCTGTGCCCATTGCCACATTGACCAAGCCGGTAAAAAATTGCGGGCAAATCTGTTAGGTCCAGGATTAGGCCAAATAACCCACTTCCCCGTATATCGTTCCAAATGGGGCAATGTGGGCACCTTGCATCGACGCATCATCGGTTGCATGCTTCAGATGCGCGCTGAGCCCTTTGCCGCGCAAAGTGAGGAATACCGCAATCTTGAGTATTTTATGACTTACATGAGTAACGGCTTGACCTGGAACGGCCCCGGCTCTCGATTCTAAGAAAATCACCGAACCCTTAAAACTTGACACTGCCCTCAACAGTCACTATATTTCGATATATGTCGAATTATCGAAATATAACCCAAAAACAGCTGGCCTGTATGTTCAAAGCTTTAAGTAACCCGAATAGGCTAACCTTATTCAACCGCTTGATGAACTGCTGCACACCCGGCACCAAATGCAGTCCCCAGGAACGCTTTTGTGTCAGTGATCTAGGCTCCGGCTTGGACATTGCGGCGTCCACCCTGTCACACCACGTTAAGGAACTACATCAGGCCGGCTTGATCAATATGGAACGACGTGGGAAGCATATAGACTGCTGGATAGACCCGGATCGATTGCAGCAACTATCCGCATTTTTCGTTCCGGAACCGGATTTGGAAAATTGACTATACCTCAGGAGAAAAGCAAATGAGCGAACCTTGTTGCTCTCAAGAAAGCCCAGCCGAGAGTGCTGATTCACACCGACAAACCGTACGAGATGCTTATGCACAAGTAGCGAAAGCCAGTGATGCAGGGCAAAGCTGCGGGATAGAATCCAGTTGCTGTGGCGTGTCCGACGACTCTGCCATTAACACCATCATTTCCACCCGCCTGGGTTATAGCGAACAAGATCTGGAAAATGTTCCCAGCGGCGCTGACATGGGCCTGGGCTGCGGGAATCCACGCGCCATCGCCTCGCTCAAACCCGGCGAAGTGGTGGTAGACCTTGGCTCGGGAGGTGGCTTTGACTGTTTTTTAGCGGCACACGAGGTTGGCCAATCCGGCCGCGTTATTGGCGTGGATATGACCCCGGATATGATCAGCAAAGCCCGCAGCAATGCAGCAAAAGGCAAATTCTCCAATGTGGAATTTCGTCTTGGAGAAATCGAAAACTTACCGGTCGCCAACGATAGCGTGGATGTTATTATTTCTAACTGCGTAATTAATTTGTCCCCTGACAAGAAACGTGTATTCAGCGAGGCCTTTCGCATATTAAAACCTGGAGGCCGTCTTGCCATATCGGATGTGGTAGCTACGGTAGAACTGCCTGAAAAAATGCGCAACGACCCCGCCTTGATCGCCGGCTGTATGGGGAATGCCTGTTTAATTGACGACTTACACCAAATGATCAAGAGTGCCGGTTTTGACGCCATTCAAATCCAACCCAAAGATGAATCCAAGGCATTTATTCAAGACTGGGCTCCTGAACACAATATTACCGATTATGTTGTTTCTGCAACCATTGAAGCCGTAAAGTCCGACCCCACATCTTGCTGCGCCCCGGGTTGTTGCTCTTAGAGGCAGCCTCGTGCAAACCGGTGATCTCCTCCCATGCGATCTGGGAGGAGATCAGCAGCTAGTCTCCCAATAAGCGGGATGGTATTATGTTACCGACTTAATTATTGACAGTTCGCGAAGTATGAAAACCATCCGTACCCGCATGCAAATACGACTGGGGGGGAAGCAAGAAGACATTTCACTGGACGTACCCAATAAACCCAGCAAATCCACGGTCACGCTGCCCCTGCTCCGCCATATTGTTCAAAAGGCGGAAATCACTGCAATCGAATCTGCCAGCCGTGACGGTAAAGAAATTACCTGTAGCAAAGGGTGCGCCGCCTGTTGTCGGCAACTTATTGCCATCCCACCTACCGAAGCTATGTACATTCAAAAACTGATTGGCCGTTTAAGTAAACCCCGGCAAAAAATCATCAGACAACGCTTTAAAGACACCAAAGAGAAAATTCACAGCAGTGGTTTATTGGAACACGTAATGCAATTGAGCGGCGACACCGATTTGGTCACCGTGGCATTAGACTATTTTCGATTACAGATTCCGTGCCCCTTTCTGGAACAAGAGTGTTGCAGTATATATGCAGAGCGTCCTCTTGCGTGCCGGGAATATTTGGTGGTTAACCCACCTGAGAGGTGTGCCAATCCTACCCGGGAAACTATCGACATGCTGTCGTTTCCAGTAAAAACATCACGACTGCTCACCGAATTGGACCGCTTATGGTACCAAGACAATAAACACAATGCCGTGCCATTGTCACTGCTACTATATTGGCTGGAATGTCATCCGGTTAAACCAGCCATCAAACACAGCAAGGACTGGTTTGGAGACGTACTTCATGCACTATCAAACAAAGACTGAGTTGTTCTCTATTTATCTTTGTGTACTCGGGCGGCCTCTTCCTGCACCTGAAAGTGCTCGGAGTTTTTACCCTCTTTAGCTTCCTGTTCGCTCAACATTTGCTGTCCTAAAGCTACCGCATCGTTTTCGGAACAAGCGACCAGCGCAAGAACGATTAAAGATAGAAATAATATATTTTTCACGACAATACCTGACTGACCATACTAAACTTGTTTAAATTTTAGGCTACAAACCGCAGTAATCAAGTCTTCATTCACAGACAATTAATGAGGAATTACCCATTTGCTGTTTTCCCTGACTCCACATAGCCTATCGGTTCGAAGTTAACCGGCAACCGTAAGCCAAAACAAGACCCTTCATCCACCTTGCTTTGCACCTGCATCTCTCCACCCAAGGCCTTGCAAAAACGCTGAGTTATGGTTAACCCCAAGCCGGTCCCTTCGTACTCTTTGGTACGGGTCATATCTACCTGCATAAACGGTTCAAATAGCGCATGAATATACTTTTCCGGAATACCAATACCGGTGTCTGTCACATCGATTTGGACCCACTCTTTATCGTTCGCGTTAAATCGTGACGCCGTAATCATAATCTCGCCTTTTTTTGTAAATTTGTTGGCGTTACTGAGTAAATTGAATAAAGCCTGCCTAACCTTGCGTTTGTCTGAATATAAATACCCCAGATTGTTATCAATGGATTTAACAATGGTATTTCCATTTTCTCTGGCCAGTATTTCTACGGACGCGACTACATCCCCTATCAACTCGCTCAAAGAAAAAGATTCCAAACTCAGCTGCAACCTACCCGCCTCAATCACGGACAAATCCAATATGTCGCTGATGATTTCCAATAAATGCTTTCCGGCTTTATATATTTTCTCGACGTCATTGACATAATTCGTCACCCCGTCAGCACTCATATCTTCTTTGAGTATCTCGCTATACCCGATGATAATATTCAACGGTGTACGCAACTCATGACTCATGTTGGCAATAAACCGACTTTTAGCCTGATTAGCTTCCAATGCGTTATCTCTGGCTAATTCCAAGGCCATCGTCCGCTCCTGCACCAGGTCCTCCAAATGATTGCTGTGCATTTGCAACATATGCTCTTTGTCTCTTAACGCCGCGATCATGTCGGAAAACTGGTTTTTCAATATTTCCACTTCGGTGCGTGCCGCCTTTTTGCGTATTTCCGGACGCATACCTTGGGCAATTTCTTTGGTCAGACTGGTCAGCTCGGCCAAGGGCCTGTCGAAGTTGTGGGAAATAAACCATCCAATCACCAATATCAGGAGAGCGCCTACACAGATGATTAACCACAAATTATCAACATGAGTTTTAAATTTATTCATTACCTCCGAAACATCCATTCCATACCAAATTCCGGCACTGGACAGGCTCTCCTGAGGCAGATCTATTTTAAAAAACTTATAGGAATGCCCTCCGATTTCCACCTCTCCTGTTTCTTTTTGAAACCGTTTATCTTCCAGGCCATTCAGAGAGCTGAAAACTATTTCTCCGTTGCTTTCAACAATCACCTCGCCCGACACACCAAACTTTTTCCGTAACTGCCATTGTTTTTTAAATATGCGAGTCAATACAATAGCGCCCTGCACTTCATCTTGGTAAAGGATAGGACTTACTGCCGCCAATTCTAGTCCTGCACTTCCTTCAAAAGCCGTAAAATAGGGCCCTTTCCGCCCCGAGTGCACAGCCTTAACCAAGTCTCTATGCTGCTCTCCTAAAATAATCTGACCATCTCTGCCCACAATCATTGCCCGATCCACAGGCAGCCAACCAAACAGGCTATCGTACAAATCACCAATATGCTCTCGACCGGAGTCAAAATTCATGATGACAAAAATATATTCCTGGATACGTTGTTCTTCGCTAACAATGGTAGAAGAGCGCTGTAGTTCGTTCCACTCAGAAACCAACACTTGATTGAATAGCTGCAGACTGCGCTCCAGGTGCTTTGACGATTCCGCTAAAATTACCTGCTCAGCACTTTTATAAGAATAAAACAATGTGGCCGCAAGTAGCACAGGCAGCGCACTAAGCAAGATTAACAGACGTGAACGGTAGGTTCTAAACATACAATCCCACTAAATGCCTAAATAGTTCCTGGTTCCGCTATTGTTCAGCCAAGGGTACCAGACTGTAACGCTTAGCGATGTCCTGTAAGGTGGGGCTGGTCTGCGTATATCTAATCATCCGCAGCACATCGTCTGATGGAGCCGAATTGGTTACCGCCGACAGTTGTCGGAAAAACGGGTATTGACGACTCTTCACATTGGCCGCGCTGGGCTCGTAACCGTTAATGCTCAAAGGTTTAACGCTATCCGAAGGTTTAAAACGCCACGCCGAACCAATATGGCCTATGGCACCGGAGAATCGATCCACTTTTTCCACCATGGCTGCTGCACTTTTAACGTTCAGGCGTTTTTGAACAAAATCGTCTTCGCCTGGAAGGATGAGCCGCCAGTGCCCCGGGCGGTTTTTACAATGCAAGCGAGTAACCACAATGATAGGCTTGTCTTCCCCACCCACCTGCTTCCAATTGGATATTTTTCCGTTGAATATATTCCGCAACTGTTCTTCAGACAGATTTTGAACCGGGTTATCTTTGTTTACGATGGCAAGAATAGGCTCAAGCGCGATGGGGTACACCTGTATACTTTTCTTTTTCATTTCTACATCGCTAAGAGGACAACAGGTAAAACCGAACGCTTCTTGCTCAGGAGTACTTTTTAGAGCCGTTTTAATTCCCGCATTACAGCCTACCCCCATCATCGAACCTTGACCGTATAGATTGAGTTTCCTCCCGGTCAGTTGCTCCAACTCACTTTCTAATTCATCAAACACAATCCAAGAAAAGTGTGCTCCGGCACCTGTGATAGCGTTCTTTGCTGACGATCCTTGTGCGGGAAAACAAATCAAGATAAACACAATAACTAAGAGGGTTTTTTTACCGAATAGCTTCATGACCGTCTCCGATTCTATCGTCGCCCATAAGGCCAACTTATTTTCATTATTTCAACAAGTTACAAGCCATCTTTGCTCGCCACCCAGAGCATGTTACATAATCGACACAATCCAATAAGAGCTTTAGACGATCTTCAGCTATTTAACATTTCGCTTTGAAAAGCGCGCGTCACTGAATTTTGACAGTTGCTATCCCGCCGTCTCTCGCATAAATACTACCACTACACCGTCACAACTTCGCCGGCCGCGCCTACAAAGGAAAATTCAATTGAAACTCCACACCGGGAGTCTGATTAACAGCATCTATTCTTGCCCCAATTGCCTGGGCCAATTCGGCTACCAAAGCCAAGCCAATGCCGGTTCCAAGGGTTTCACGTGTTAACTCGTTTTCCGATCGGTAGAATAGTTGAAATATTTTCCGCAGATGATTTTTCGCAATACCGGGGCCGTAATCCCGTACACACCAAAGCAAACGTTGATTCGATACGCGACAGGAGATATGGATTTTCTTGGTTGTCGATTTACGAGAAAACTTCAAAGCGTTATCCACCAGATTGATAATTATCTGAATAAAATAATCCGCATCCACCTCCAACGCTACTGGCGGCCCTGTCTCAATCTTGTCTTTGGATGGAAGCTCTGTTATGAGTTCAAACCCGGCTCGTTCCACCTGACTGGTAACTTTAGAACGAACCGTGTCCATTAACTGCTCCACCGTATAGCGTTGCATGTCCAGGTGAAATTCATTTCGAGTCAGTCGAGCCATCTGCAACACATTGTTAATCAACCGGGTTAAGCGCTCGCTTTCATCAAAGATATACGCGTAATACTGCTTGCTTTTCTCTGCATCCGCCCAACCGTTAATCAACATCTCTCCGTACATGCGTATGGAGGTAAGCGGGGTTTTTAACTCGTGACTGACCGCAGAAATGAAATCCTGCTGCTGCCGGGCCAGGTTAATCTGGCGCAAACCCAAACGATACATAGCGGTAAACCCAACACTCAATACTAAAAATAAAATCAAAGCCAGCCAATTCACAACAGTCGCACCGGCCCCTGCCGGAATATGTTTAGCGCTGAATACCAGATGGATACCGGAAAATGGCTCTGACAGCCTTCCTTCCAATAATAAAAAACCCTCAAGTTCCGCAGGAGCGTTCCAGGAATCGTCCGCGACTTGAGCACCCAAGACCGACAAGATATTTCCTGCAAATGCCACTGTGAGATCATTACCTCGACTTACGCCGGCTTCATAAAAAGCCGGTTTTATCACCGCATCAATCAAGGCATCCGGCTCAAACAACACTCCCTGGATCAATCTCTGACCGTTCTTCCAGACCTTTCTAAACAGTACAAAGTGACCACTGCTTAATACGCTAAAGTCCATTGCGTCTATTTCGCTTTCAAACATATTGATCGCCACCGATCCTGAACCTGAGCCATTGTCCAACAATCCCTGTTGAGTTTGCGGTAAAATGTTTTTTTCCTTGCGAAGACGTTTCGACACCGTTTCCAGCTTGGTGTTTTTCCTGTGCGCCTTTTTTGCCTTATCTTTTGGCTCATACTCTTTACTGAGTTTTAGTTCTTCCAGACGCCCCAGACTTTTTGTTAAGCGCTGTTGTCCGGTACTGGAACTGGCTTCGTTGAGTTGCTCAAAAGCCTGCTGTGATTTTTCCTGCAACATCACCACCTTCTGATCCACGGATGAGGTTTGCTCTGTGTCTGATGTAGTGTTAAGCGTGACCTCATCCATGCTTATTGTATTCTTCCTGGTCGACACCACTTGCCGTGTTGCAATCAGCTGATTCTGAGTTAAAACTTGGAGCAATTTGTCGCGCAAGTCGTTGCGAGCGCTAATCTCCGACACTTGCCCCAACGCCCTCCTGTCCGGAGGCAGCAACGGCGTGCTGAAACTACCGTTCTGATCTATCTGAAAATAACCTAAGGCAACTGAACCGTCGAGCGGATAAACCGACAATGGCGAACGCCGTAACACATTGGATTCGGCGGTTCCGGTAACATTCAAAAAACTATAGTCCGTAAATGGTCTCGCATTTTCCGCAGCAATGATTTCTTTAAAACGTGCATCAATTCGTTTGACTAAGCCTTCAGCCAGACCCCGTTCACGATGTACCGCTTCCCATTTTAACTGGCTGTAAGCATAAGCAATAAGCACCGCTGTCGGTACCGCCAAAGTAAGGAAAAAAAATGCCAGCGCCATGCGTAACCGCTTACGGTTCCAGCCGGTAAGTGGGTGTCGCTTCACTTTCAATCCTTTAATAAACGATATCCGGCCATACGCACGGTGACCAGATAACGCGGTTCAGCTGGTACAGACTCTATTTTTCGACGCAACTTAGCAATGTGGATATCAACAGTACGAGTCTCCAGGTTCAAATCTTTCGCATACCCCCATACCTTAGCCAATAACTCTTCTCTGGGAACGGGCCGCTCATCGTGGCGGGACAAGTATTCCAGAATATCCATTTCTCTACGAGTGAATGCAATCGTGTCCCGCCCTCTGTGGCCACTCAGGTTTCGCGTATCAATTTTAAGATCCCCTAATGTAAAGCCAGTCTCCGACTCCAAACCAACACGAGCCCTGCGCAGTACGGCTTGGATTCTTAGCACCAGTTGCGAAACACTAAACGGCTTGGCAACATAGTCATCTGCACCCAGTTGCAAACCCCGAATGATATCCTCATCATCCGCTTTCGCTGTCAGCATAATGATAGGCTGCTCCCGATCGCGCTCCCGTACCCGGTTACAAATTTCATAACCGTCCATGCCCGGCAACATAATATCCAACAATATGAGGTCATATAGACCTGAAATGGATTTGGATAAGCCCGTATTGCCATCCTCCGCGGTATCCACATCAAAGCCGTGATAAACCAGCAAGTCCACCAAACCCGTGCGTATGGCGGCCTCATCCTCCACAACTAAAATAGAAGGTTTTCTACTCATAATATTTGGAATCCTAGCAGTTTTTACTCACAGCGCCATGTAAAGTTTATGTAAACCTCAGAGGTATCTTTTTACAAAACAGCGCCTACCCCGCCCCACCTTCGGACTCTACACTCAAAACATGACTTTCGCTAATCACACAGGAAACTATCATGGCTCTTATACAACGTCTCACGCGTCTGTTTAAAGCGGACTTTCATGCGGTCCTGGACAACGTTGAGGAACCCCTCTCCTTGCTCAAACAATCCATACGAGAAATGGAAGATGACCTGCACCGTAATCAGTTTAGCTTAAAACAACAGCAGCAAGCGCTACAGCATAATCACTCCAGGCAAGAAGACACCAAAACCATTTTACAAGGCATTGAAACCGACCTTAACACCTGTTTTGAGTCCGGCAATGAAGCACTGGCCCGCAGTACCGTTAAGCGAAAACTCGCCACGCAACGCCTGGAGCAATCTCTGAAGCGTCAACAACAATCCTTGCAAGAAGAGATCGATCACTTGTCACATCGAACCCGCGAAAATCAGGCACGTTTGGAATCGATGCGGCAAAAACTGGAAGTCTTTTCCGATCAAGAAATTCACCCCTATCAAGATCAACCCAAACACTTCAACAGTGCAAGCATAAGTGAGGACGAAGTGGAAATCGCCTTACTGCAGGAAAAGCAAAAGAGGTCTCACTCATGAATAAACCGAGTTTTTTTGAAGGTGTGACCGTAGCCTTTCTGGGCGCCATAGGGAGCAGTGCGGCAATGTTGGTTTTCGTACAATTAGGGACAAGCCCAACCCTGTTTATACTACTGCTCAGCACTGCAGCCTTCGCTTACATAGCCTATCTACTAGTACGCAGCGGGGAAAAAACCGGGCGTGTCACCGTTGCCGCCATCTTTATCGGTCTTTGTTGCCTCAGCTGGCTATGGACGCCCTCAGTGCCTGTGTACGCCATGATCGTGTTAACCCTTATCTGGCTAATTCGCTCGCTGTATTACTACAGTAGTGTGCTGGCCGCGTTAGCAGACATGGGGCTCACCGGCATGAGTCTGGTGGTCGGCTTATGGGCCTGGTTCAACACTGAAAGTGTATTTTTAGCCAGCTGGAGCTTTCTATTAACCCAGGCCTTGTTCGTATTCATACCCAGCAGAATCCCCAACAGAGCTTACAAGAACCGGGCACATGCAGCCTCACCAAGCTCAGAGCACACAACAGTGCCTGATCCTTTTGAACACGCCTATCGCTGTGCGGAGACCGCTCTGCGCAAATTGGCAAATCACTAACAACTTGAAACGAGGACACTATGATGAAAAAACTTTTTATTGGAATCGGGCTATTTGCGGCCACGGTCGGGGTGATAATCGCCTACCCAATGTTACACAAGCCTGCTCAAGCGAAATCGGTGACAAACGTTGCTGCACCACAACCCGTTCTGACTGCCAAACCGAAAACCGACAAACAATCTCTGATCCAATTGGCGATTCTTTTGGATACCAGCAGCAGCATGGATGGGCTGATTAATCAGACGCGCGAGCAAATCTGGCAAGTAGTCAACCAGTTCGCCAAATCCAAAAAAGATGGGATAACCCCCGTACTGCAAGTCGCCGTCTATGAGTACGGTAATAATGCCTTGGATCCAAAAACCGGTTACATTCGTCAGGTTACCGGCTTGACCACCGAACTGGATGCAGTTTCCGCGGCCCTATTTTCGCTCACCACCAACGGCGGCGAAGAATACTGCGGCTATGTCATCCGTGAAGCAGGTCGTGATTTGGAATGGAGCACCTCCGAAGACGCGATAAAACTTATATTCATTGCCGGAAACGAACCCTTTAATCAGGGTCCGGTCGCCTTTGAAGCAGCCATACAAGAGGCAAAACAAAAGGGTATAACCGTAAACACAATTCACGCGGGTGAACTCAGCGTAGGCAATAATAGCGGTTGGCGTAACGGCGCGCTGTTGGCCGGCGGCGAGTTTATGAACATAAACCACAACCACGTCGTTGCTCACATCGACGCACCGCAAGATCAACAATTGCTCACGCTCAACCAAAAGCTGAATCAAACCTATATACCCTACGGCACTGTCGGTGCGGAAAAAGCAAAACGCCAAACTCTCATGGACGAAAAAAATCGGAAGGTATCTCAAGGCTTGATGTCAAAACGAGTGATATCCAAGGCTTCGAAACTGTACCGAAACGAATCTTGGGATTTAGTCGATGCCGCAGAACAGGGCGCTGTTGACTTGGACAAACTGAGTAACAAACAGCTGCCCAAAACAATGGAAAAAATGAGCAAGGCAGAGCAAAAAGCCTATATTGCCAAAAAATCCAAGGAACGCAAACAAATCCAAGAGGAAATTGGTCGATTAAGTTTACAACGGGAAGTCTACGTAAAAGAGCAACAACGCAAAGCCGAGAAAAAAGATACTAAAACCATGGATCAGGCCTTGACCTCTGCCGTATTAAAACAAGGAAAAGCCAAAGGTTACGTTTTTGAATCCAACTAGCAAAAGGTATAAACCCCATCAAAGGGGCCGTCGGCCCCTTTGATTTTCAGTTCTGCACTATATGTCAGACAAAAAAGAAAACCACTGGTTGTAAATGAAGGGATTGATCCCTATCACAGCAGATCGCGGCTGCAAAGTCGCATCAAACACCGGCTCACCGCCGAGAGTGGAACTTACCCCTCCTGCTTCTTCGAGGATCAAATGGCCTGCGGCATAATCCCAAAGTTTTTGTTTCCCATGCAAATATACATCGCCTCTGCCTGCAGCCAGCCAGCACCAATCCAAGGCAACAGACCCAAAACTGCGTTGAGACTTATAAGGAGGATTCGCCACGAGTTTCATTGCTAAGGCTTCCGGTAATCGTTTGAAATCCACAAGTGCTACCGTGAGTTTCTGCACTTGTTGGGCATCATTGAGATCCAGTCTTTGCTGATTGAGCCAGGCGCCTTGTCCCGAAACGGCAGAAAAACATTCATCGCGAGCAGGATCATAAACCAAGCCTAAACGAATAGTCCGCTCCTGTATTAACGCGACTGAGACACTATAAAACGGAATTCCCAGACTAAAATTACTGGTTCCATCCAATGGATCCACCACCCATAATCCGGAAGCGGCTTCATTGAGTAAAGCCTGCTGTTGCTTTGGCTCCATCTCTTCACCCAGAAAAGAAAATCCCGGCCAGCGTTGTTGCAAGTGCTGTTGCAAAGCAGACTGCATAGCCAAATCCGCTTCGGTGACAATACTGCCATCCGCCTTCGTGTGCTGCGTCATTCGTTCGAACCGTGGCACTAATTCCCGTTGTGCAACAGTACGAACCAGTGCAATGAGTTCGAGAATATCCGGTAAATTTGTCATGGTAAATTTCCCCACAATAATTGCTTGCTGGCATAAATCAGCTTAAATTACAGGATTTAGTCATCACTGAAAAGGAAAAATGAATATGCCACACATCATTGTGGAATATGCGGAAAATGCGCTAGATCCATCACAAGAAAAATCCGTCTTGAAAACTATCCATACCTGCGTGGCCCAAAGCGGTTTGTTCGAAACCAGCCACATAAAAACACGAGCTTATTGTTTCAGAGCATTCACCCACGCCGGAGGCACAAAACCCTATATTCACGTTCAGGCACGGATAAAATCGGGACGTAATTCGGAAAACAAAAAGCGCCTTAGCAATGCTATTATAGCCGCCCTACAACCCATGGGCTTGCCCGTAGCAGTCATCACGGTTGAAATCGTCGACATGGACCGGGAATCCTACGGCAAATTCCTCAATCCAGCATAACGCAGCTGGCAAAGAAAATTGTACCGGTGGAGCGTGAACCCCACCGGCGGTTCTCACTACCGAATAATTAGATTGTCGCCTTTCCCTGCTTTAGGGTCAGCATCAGGCTTATTCATCAACACCGTTATGGCTCCGCGCAATGCGGCTTTCATGGCGTGATCTACGATGGCGTTATTCGTGGCTTTATCTTTAGGGGATACAATATCAAAGATACCGGCTTCGGACACTGCAACATTATAAGTCGCCATATCTTTTAACACGTTATCGGGATTCCCGTTAATATACACACGATCCCATATTCCGGCGATAGGGTGCAAGGCAACTGGTTCATTGATGTTGGCATTTACGAAATATATTCGTACGCGCTCACCGGGCTTAGCCTGCAGTACTTTGGAGGCATCCGGGTCATGTACGGGATCGTAGTGAAACATCTTTCCATTTATCAATGATCCCGCCGAACCTTCATTATTTATCATTGCTTTATAATTTTCGGCATCCGGAAAATATTGCCCTTGAACCAACACATACTCTCTATCCGGCTTAGGGAATTTCTTTGTGTAGCCTTTTTTAGGGTCGACAATAATCAAACCGTACATACCGCGCGCAATATGTTGTGCCATTACACTTGCTCCGCAATGGTACATCCAGACCCCGGCACGATTAGCCTTGAATTTGAACACTTTAGTCTCACCGGGCTTTACCGGCGCAAACTCATCCAGCACATCCACTTCTGCCGCGTGAAAATCCATGGAATGGGACTCCTTATTGGTCTTGGGATTGACCAATTCAAATTCCACGATATCACCCTGGCGCACACGAACGAGCTTTCCAGGAATTGCGCCATCAAAAGTCCACGCCGGATACTTGGTTCCCTTGTTGTCGATCTCCACAGTGGTCTCTTTTGCGATCATTTTCACTTTTACAGTTTTTGCCATTAAAGCAGGAGCCCCTAAAATACATACCAACAGGGTAAAAATTATTCCTCCCGATTTTATTTTCCTCAATAGGATATTCATAGCTATCACTCCAGTTAATTACCATACCATTCCCTTTTCCAGGGACCCAAAGACCTACCCACTTTTATTCAAAAAAACCTGCACCACAGGCGCTACTTGCACTTGCAAAGCATTCTTAGATACACCACCAACTCCTGTATCTCCTCGTCAGTCAAAACACCTTCCCATGGAGGCATCAAAACGGATTTCCCAACAGATTGACCACCTTCCTTTATAACCTTAAACAATTCTTCATCTGACCTGGCTGACATTTGCTTGGCGTCTGTGTGGTCCCTGGGTTGTACGGACATATCCGCTATATTGACCCCCATCCCGTTACCCTGCATACCGTGACATTGCCAGCAGTAGGTTTTGTAAAGCGCTTGTGGCGACTCGGTATTTTCCCTCGCATGCAATGGCCCCAAAAACAAAATCAGCATCCAGAAAACAATACACATTATCCTTTTCATTATTTTTGCTCCTTTGACAAGGCGCTAAAGTAGTGCACAAACTTTTGGATATCCCGGTCTTTTAATTTAAGAGCCGGCATAAAATTCAACGGTGACCATGCTTGTGGATTTAGCAAGAAACTCACTATGTAATCTTCCTGCAAACGCTGTGCTGCGGTATACATTTCCGGCCCACTGACCCCACCGTAACCAGGTTCTATCTGGTGACAAGCGGAACAACCTCTGATTTTCACAAACAGCAAATCACCCATACTCGCAGAGATCGAACCCTGTTTGTAGGCGCCGGATTTGAACAGTTTTTGTTGCCTTTTGTATTTCATCAATGACTCCGTAACCGCTTTGGCCTCCCCAGCGGATAGTGCCATATGCTTTAGTAATCTACTCGCATCGACTTCGTCTTTCTCAGCACCAGGGGCAATGTTGTTGCCATAGAACATTCCAGATGGACGAATACGCGTAGGATTTGTCAACCACTGCCTCATCCAGGCACTCTTGTATTTAAGTCCTGCCGAGGATAAGTTGGGCCCTTTTAACTTCCAGAGTTCCTGCAAGCTTCTCGGCCCGTCACTATGCGTTGCATGACACTCAATACATTTTTCTTTAAGAATCGCGTCCCCATCGGCGACAACCGGAAGTGAAAGGATCAAACCACATACAAATAGCAGTTTATTCATATACCTAATTCCTCCTACGTCGCAGACTTTCGGTTTTACCTTTAAACTCATCATGATCAAACATCCCATAACCCTTTTTTAGGGACTGGCTGTAGAAAAAGTTGGGATCATAGACTTTGTCCTTCCAGACATACCAATCTTCCATTTCTATGCCTTCATACTCCATAACGGTAATGGGTCCTCCGGGGAACTTCCCACCTGCGGTGACGTGGGTGTCCACGTGATCGTGAAATATAAAACGACCGGGGTTGTTCGCTTTTATAATCACGTCATAGCGTTCTCCCGGCCCCACCAAAATTGTGTCGGCATAATAGGGATTGTCCAACGGCAAGCCATCCTTGTGAGTGACCAGCATATCGTGACCATGACTATGCATGGCATGTATCGCTCCACCGGCACCATAAAAGCGGACTCTGACCACATCTCCTTTTTTTACCCGTAATGGCTGGCTCAACGGAAAAGATTTACCGTTGACGGAGAAAAAATCCGCTAAGTCTTTGGGGGTTCCACCAATTCCGTACTTATCCGCCGATGCAGATTCCCAGGTACTCAACATCATGATGGCATCAACAGTTACTTTCTTTTCCAGACTACCGGGTTTCTTCGGGTCAACAATGAGTGGCCCCCACATACCGCGTATCCCCACATGCTCATTAACATTTACATGACAGTGATACCACAGGCTACCCACACGATCCGCCTTAAACTTGTAGGTATAACTTTCTCCAGCTTCTATTTGTTTCTGGGTAACATCCGGCACACCATCGCTGCGCCAACTGTTTTTCTGATGAATTCCGTGCCAATGAATCGTATGGGGTAGTGATGAATTATTGGTCACATTTACGGTGACTTGATCGCCTTGACGCACATGGATCAGCGGTCCCGGAACTTGACCATTGAATCCAAATACCTTGTAGTCCAAATTGGGGGCCACTTTAATGGTGACCTCATCAATAGTCATGTCAAACACATGACTCGCGGCATAGACCCCATTCGCCGCCCATAACACCATCACCAAAATTATCCAGCCGATCATTTTCCCTGTAGTGATTTGCAAACCAACATTAGCGGTCATGCCATTCTCCTGAAAATTCCATAAGGTGTATTTTATTTACATGTTATAAATGCTAGTATCTCCTACAAATTTGTTCAAACAATATTTTGTGCAGTTACCTATCGATAATTTCGATGGCTATTGAAATTGAAAGCATTCAGAAAACATAAGTAAAAGAAGCCTAGATCAAATTCTTGATAAATAGGGACTTGCCGTAAAAAGCTACAAAACTTTTACAATTGACCGAAAACCGATAAACAGAACATGGATATAAATCAAGCAAAGACCTTTCTGGCTATCACAGCCACCGGTAGCTTCGCCGAGGCAGCCAAACAACTGTGCTTAACTCAATCCACCATCAGTGCACGTATCAAACGCCTGGAAGAGGAATTGGGAGTGTATTTGTTTTTTCGTAACCGAAGTGGCGCCATTCTTACTCCTGCCGGGAATCAGTTCGTGCCTTACGCGAAACGCCTGGCATTGACCGCAGATCAGGCTCGAGACATGATAGGACTGCACGACCGCTACCATGCAATAGTTCGCATTGGTGCTCGTATCGCCCTCTGGGAAGGCATTCTTCCTATGTGGGTGGGTTGGTTACGGCAAAAAACCGATAAAATCGTCATACACAGCGTAATCGGATTTGAAGAAGACCTCATGCAACACTTGATCGAAGGCACATTGGATATCGGTCTTATGTACACACCGCGACACAGCCCCGGAGTTATCGTTGAACACGTATTTGATGAAAAGCTTGTGTTTGTCACCACACATGAAGGTGAAGAAAAACCGGGAGATGACTATGTATACGTCCAATGGGGACATGAATTTCATACCCAACATGCACAAACCTTCCCGGACCTGGAACAACCGGGGCAAATTGTAAATATTGGCTGGCTTGCCATTCAGTTAGTACTGAACAACGGAGGCAGCTGTTACCTGCCTTCCCGTTTGGCCGAACCTTATATCCAATCTGGAAAACTGTACGCGCCCCCCAGTACGCCGGAATATTTACAACCCGCCTATTTGGTCTATTCCCGTGAAAGCGAGTCCCCTGTTTTGGAGCAATGCCTTACTGGCTTGAGACATCAATTACAACACTATACCGGCAAAACGTCATAGTTCCTGAGCACCGGAAGACAACTGCCCCAGCAAACTTTTCATATCCGCTTCCAGACTTTGCGCCATATCCTGCCATTGCTCGCGTACCCTATCGGATACCCGAGTTTCCAAATCCAACAATCGCTGCATAGCAGTAGCAACATTACGATTAACTTGGGATATGGATCTTATATTGGGCTGAATATTCTCAAGATCCTGTTTCAACTGACTGACCACTTGTTGCAGAACCCGGCGATCTTGCTCCGACATCCCATCTTGTTCCAATGCTTTCTGAATGGACCTGAGTAATTCCTGTAGATTATTGCGCAACTCTTCAGCGAATCTTTCTAAATCATTATCAGCCTGCGGATCCCACTGCTCAGCACGTTGCTCCAACTCCTCTGCCATTCGTTCGATCTCTGCACCGAATTCTTTTGCCGCTGATTCCAGTTGCTTGGATAACTCCTTACCTACTTCACCCAGTTTACCGAACAACCCGGCAATCGCACCGCCCTGCACTTCGTCGGCAGTGCGACTGTAATCGACGATCCATTGCTTGTTGCGTCGCACCAAATGCGTAGTAAAGTGCCGTTCCTCGGATTGTGCGCCCGGTTTACGCAATGTGGTTTCTACGCTGGCATTATCACCTTCCATAACTACCCGCCCCCAGCTGGGCTCGAACCCGACCCAATCTTTAGAAAAGCGGTCGTACTGCTTGGTTTCTATCAGCGTTGAATACTCGACAACATCCTCAGCGTCATTCTGTAGCACGGACTCCCAAAACGCCCGGGTAACCTCTTGGGGAGTTTTGGGACCAAAACAAGCGGAAAAAAATAGAACCGCAAAATACATTAGAATTCGATTTTTTCTAAACATAGCCTAACTTCTTCCCGGTATTGTCAACCATATTATAGACACTGTGCATCAAGTTTATCGGCGTCATTATTGTAAAACCCATATTGGATTTATACCACAAAAAAGCCGCGTGCACTTTACTGTCGCGGCTTCTCACAAAACTCAGAATCTCTTTGAACAGACTATAACTCGAGGACTATTTGTTATCCCTCTCCACAGCGGTGGCATAATAGATAAGACAGCTCCCCTGACCTACAACCCCGGACAATACGTATTCCACTGCCGCGACAGGTAACAAACCACCTGCCAACAACAACTGCGGTAACAAAAGGCCGCCACCACTACCGTCCGGTTTAAGATTGCCATACAAAGAATTAGCTTGTGCAGGAAACATCCGGTTCAAAGCACTTTGCAGGAAACCAAAAAAACTCTGATCAATGGTGAAGGTATCCTTCTTTCTTATTTGAAAACCTTCTTTAGACAACAACGTTCCCAATGACTGGGCAGTAAAATGGTAAAGATGGCGTGGCAAATCCAAATGCCACCAATGCTGTTTAAACAGGCGGGCCTGAAATCCTCCAAAATTGGGCACCCCGATCAATAACAAACCATTAGGTTTGAGTAGTCTTCGAGCCATTCGCACCGTTTCATGAGGCGAACCTAGGTGCTCCAACACATGCCAAATCACAATGGCATCAAAAGAATCTGCAACCAGCTCCTTATGACTTATATCTCCATAAAGAATTTTAACGTTGTCTTTGTCTTTATGTTCGGGAAAGTCCTCACGCTCCAATCCAGTGCAGTCACAACCCAATTGAGCCAAGGCGCTAAGTAAACTGGCCCGACCACAACCGATATCCAACACTTTCGGCGGTCTGCTTGCGTCACCACCCCGAGGATTTCGCCTTAAAAAACTCAGGATTCGTTTGGCCAAACGTTCATGGGTAAACCGAGTCCACCGCTCCACCGGGCCGGTAAATTTTTGATCCGCGCTACCGTAGTATTGAACACTGTAATAAGGACCCAGCTCTTGCTCACTCAGCAAGGGATGAACGGAAACCAAAGCACATTGATCACAGCGCACCAGTGTGAACTTTTCCTTGATATCGTCAAATCCCGGAGCGTCAAACAGCTTGGTAAATTGTTTACCCTGACAGCTGTCACAACACCATTGGCCATTATCCGTACTTGCCGGCGAAGATTTAACAACGGAAACATTATCAGAATTGGAATGTGTTGCGGCACGGTCTGGTTGCAATGTTTTCAGTCTCCACAGTGGATAGATTTTCAGTGTTTTCCCAATCTTGCACTCTTGCAATTACCATACCCCAAAAACACTGGCGATCTTAGGAAACAGCCGGAATATTCGTATAACTATCAAGCAGATATAGAAACCAATAGTGCGGAGGAAGTCTAAAAATAGTAGCACATCGTAACAATATAACTACGGCGGATGGTGGGGACTGCAAACATCAGCAACCGGCGCCAGGCCCAGGCTTGTAAGGGATGCAACCGGGAATAGCGTTAAAAAACACTATCAAAAGTTATAATCGCCGCAATCGCCCACGCGCGGACCCGCTACAACCGGCATTTCCCAAGGAAAAGTCATGGTTATGGATTTAGCCTTGAGATCAAGAAAATAAAACCAGGCCTGGCCCATTTGAAAATAATATTTATTGGCTTGGATCTTCAAGGTCGCATTTTTGCCTTCATATTTGACCTGGATGGCCCCCTCTTCGGCCTGCCATTCGCCCACTTTGTTGTCGCCGTCCAGACTATTAAGAACTATATGACCATTCTCCTGGAACTCTACGCTAGTAGGGGGGAAACTATTAACGGTTGGCCACCATTGGCGATCACGCATCACCGCCGTTACCGCTTCTTTGGTCCAAGCTTGAGTTACAGCCAGCCTCCATTTACCGTAGTAATCACTTTGTTTAAACCCAAATTCTTTGGAGTTATCCAGCCTGGCCAAAGTAGCCTTTGGATCCAACTCAACCGCCTGTGAAATCAAATGCAGCAATCGAAAATTCCAATTCCCTTCCAGCGCGCAATCATCCACCTCAACATCCTTGCTCTTCGCATACAAGGCCATGGCTTTGTCCAGCAACGCATTTGCGGCCTTAGCATCGTCTGCTTTTACGTCACTTGCTTTGGATGCATCGGCTAAAAGAGTCGGCCCCGATTGGGCGACACAACCAAATAACAACAGAGTAAAACCCAAAATCAGTTGACTTACCCGACTAAAGGGACCGTCTGTCAACCGAGCCGACCGACGCGATGAGCGCATTGTATATTCCTTGTTCAGGGATTCCAGGATTCTAACTTGTCGTTGAACAAGTCTTGAATAATACACGCATGCGGTACTTCTTCGGAAAACAAACCTGTTGTGGAAGCATTGCATATATCAAGCTTCAATTCGGCCAGTTCTACCGGTGACAATACGCAGGCATCATCAGTATAGTGCGAATCGAGGTCAAAAACAGAAGGTAGTTTAATATTCTGCTGTGCAGTAAAGGTTTTACCTGCGACGCCTTTGGCAAATTCTACATGAACATGGGATCCTTCCGGAAACACCACTGTGGCACCGAGTGCTTTACTGATACTGACGATCTTATTGTTATCACCCGCGATATCCACCGCATAACCGGTAGAGTGCTTGCTGGTACCCGGCTTGGCTACGGGAGCCACGGCCAGCAACCAAATTTTTTGTTTCTTTTTATCCATGCCCTTCAAAATACCGGCTTTATCAATTATTTTTTTAAAGTCCTTTTTAGCCTGTTTTACAATTTTCCAGCGCTTAATGATAGCGGATTTGTCCGATTGATCTTTCGGCTGCCCCATGACCCGACTACTGATATACCCCTCAGCTGGATTGGGCTTGTTACCTAAAAGCGAGGATCGAATGGAATCAATGTTCTTTTTGTATTTCGCATCAATATCCAATTCTTTCGCTTTATCCAAATGGCGTAAAAGATATTCCCAATGGAAATTAGCTTTCCAGTATTGCTTGCTATCGTCAACCCATCCACCGATAACCAGACTTTCTTTTGGAAAGTAAGGCATTATGCTATCAATTACTGTCTTTGTAATATCATTCTCTTCGACAGATTTTCTGACAAAACCAGCTCTACTATGGACATTGAGTTTAGTTGCACTTGTGCTCATTATTATTCACTCTTGGTGATCGCGATCTAACCTGTAATTTGAAACAATAAGCAAACCGCAATTGCAAGAATACCCGACCCGCGCACCACTGGCGCAAGGTCACTTAAATTCCCAGACAATTCACGAAGTCCTTAAAGCATCCACACAAAAATATACCACAAGGCCAACCGAGCAAAAATGTGAATATTCACGCCCCAGCAAAATCGCATAACACATTAATTATTAAACGTTTTTAGAGCGTGCAATTTGGCTATGATTGCGTATACAACTCACCAACTTCAGCGGCCAGTGAAACATCCGTGGCAAACAATACCCCACGGTGGCTCAGAAAAGTCGAGTCCGCACGATTCAACGCCAACGGCTGCCCAAAAAAATCACTGGCTACATGCCCTGCTTCAGAAAACAACGCTGCTACGGCTGCAAAATCCCATAGGCTGCCACCGGCTTCTACACCGGGCTTCGGAAACATAAAATAAACAGCCGGGGGATTCTCCAATACACGACAGGCATTCAACACGGCACCATGCTCTTCCATAACCCGGATTCCAGCACAGCCGTATCGGTTCGCAACAGACACCAAGGCCTCGTATATGCGCGGATAGTCAGGCCGTTTAACAAAGCCACGATTACACACCAGTGCCAAGGGCTTTGCTGTCAACGATTGTGGCTCTGGCGTGGCGAAAGGCTCACCATTGCGAAAAACACCCTGCCCTTGCACTGCCGAATACAAGGTACGCGTCACCGGATCATAAACCACACCAATCAGTGGCGCACCGGACCTGGAAACCAACGCAATAGACACGGAATAGCCGGGGATGGACTCAATAAAAGACAACGTACCGTCCAAGGGATCTGCACACCAGAAATACTCTTTCTCTAAACGCGCCTTATCGTCCTCAGTTTCTTCGGTTAATAAGGCTAAGTCATATTGCTCACACGTAGGTTGGAGCATTTCAACAATGGCCTTTTCACTGCGCAAATCCACCTCGGTCACCACCTGCGAGGCCAAGGTGTCGCCACTTTCCTTATGCTGTACCGAAACAGCCTTATCGGCAAAGCTTGCAATGATTGCTCCGGCTTCCTTGGCCGCAGCTATCGCTTTGTCAGAAAGATAGTCAAGATCATCAGGGGTAAGCTGCATAGTTTTCATCTACCAACGATTGAATCAATTCCTATAATTCTGAGCGATTGTGCGGTATATCCCATTCCTTTACCGCAGCCTCATAATCACCTTCGGCTCCAATAAAATCCCAAAAGGTTTTAAAATCCTGTTTGGCACTCTCCAAACTGAACTTTAGTGTGCGGCTTTTGTTATACAAGAACAGCTTTATATTGGCTTCCACCGTCTCGATATAGTCCAGTGCGACTTCCATAGTGGATTGCGATGGCACACCGCCCAATAAAATACCTTCTCGATAGGCCTTCATGATACCGAAACCCGTTCGGCGCGCGTAACTCTCGGCCACTTTTTGCTTGTCACGGCTCAAATGCACATAAACGGCATTGTCGCCATAGACCTCATCCAGTCGACCAAGAATCCAGCACAGCCGGTTATCCGATTCGATGTGGTTTTGCGGATAGCACAGCCGATCCTCTCCAATCAGCGGCAAGCGGGTTTCATGGCCGCTGCTGTAGTTAGCAATGTGCTCACAAGCCTTACTAAATGTCATAGACCCACAGCGGCCGGTACTGAGAATAAAAACGTTCATATGTATAAAGTTTGTTGTTAGTCGTTACTCGAAACCAGTTCGCGCCACACTGTTTTCACCCTGGGATAGCTCAGAATCGCATCTAGTATCAATGTTCGATATTCCTCTCTAATAGCGCTGTCCTGAATGCGTCGATACGTAATGGCACTTTCACCAAAATTTAATTGCATATTGTCAACAAAGCTGTTGAACGACCTTCTTGCCGCGTCAAGCTCTGGCAAAGTTTCCTGCAAAACCGGGACATTCCACCAATGCTCCGGTTTGTTAAGTTCTAGAAATAATTGCTCCAGCGATTTTGTGATATGTTCATGTTGGTCCGCATACTGTTGCAGCAACCTGTCTTCGACGCTCAAAATCGTTGTCTCGATTTCCTGTTGCTTGGGCAACACCGACGGATAACCCTTGCGGGTTAAGTCATCGATGCTAAACAACATAACGTCACCGAAGAACTGGCGTTCAAATTCCCCGGAAAGATCAATGTTCTCGTCCGTCCGAGCAATACCCGGACGATACTCAGACCGGCCTTTTTCTTCAACCGTGCGTTTATGCAGCATGGGCAAATTGGCCGTAACGAACTGATCCCCCACGTCACTGCGCAGCAACCTGCCCAACACAGGCCCTGCCATGCGTAACTTCAAATTGGCAAACGGTATGAACCAATCTAACATTTCCGGTTGTATTACATAATTACCGGTATAAACCGTCCGCGCAGGCTTCAGGCTGGCATCAATATTTTCGTAATGGAAAAACATATGCCGGGTAGGATGTTCACCATCAAAAAACCGTTGTAACTGATTTGCGAAACGGGCAAAGCAGGAACCATTATTGTGCTCCCCCGTTTGCGTACAGGCATAACGATAGCTCGTTCGCTCAGACGCATAACCAAACAATGCCGCCATATCGTGATAGGCAGCATCGTCATTGCCTATTACGTCCCGATGATGAAATAAACAAGCAGTTTCAGGATCAACCGATGCTATTTGTTCAAGAAAATCCAGGATATCATTCAGCAACTTCCCCGCCATAACAGAAGGCGACACCGGCGGATCGCCCACCACTTTACCGGTCAAAACCTTGATATCATTTTTGCTAAACAGTCTATCCAAATGATAGAAGGTATTCAAACCCATAACATCTTGCTCTTGAGCACCCTGTTTTTGGACCGTACAGTTGAGCCTGAATTCCTGATCGCTATCAATAAAGTATATCAGCGTGTTATCGGACCTGCCCACAACCCGCCTTAGATACAGATAAGCAATGTTCCGCGTGATGGAAGCCCCTTTGTGATAAAAACGGTTTTGTTGGAACTTGCCAAGCACCTCTCCTAGACCGCCGCTTTTGAGTACCTGACTAGCCAGATCGTATTGCTCATCCGCGCCAAGATATTTTGTAGTCAAACCTTTTTTCGTAAACGCCTCAGCCAGCTTATGATGCGCGCGAATATTTTCACCCGATTGGCTATCATCGGCGATAACCACCGATACTTTGTTATAGGCTTGCTGGCTTCTACCGCCATAGTTAAAGCTGCCACATAATTCCAGGAGGCTATTCAGGCAAATTTCCAGGTGCCGGGGACGATCCGCAACCGGAATCACAATAATAAAGTTGTGACGAGTATCGCTTGCAAGCCCTGCGATATGGTTTTCCATTTCCCGACAGATCGACGAATACTGCTCTTGTAACTGTTTGTCACATTCGCCACACCACAATTCCTTTTCAACCATGGGAATTACTTGCTCGTACAAGGCAAGCGACTTATCCGTGTCCGGCTCTGATTCCTGAACCAGGTCATCGAGATCAGCAGCGATGCTGCGGCAATGAATATGATACAAGCGCGATTGCAGGAAATTATTGAGCGCCTGAAACGGATCACTTTTCATTTTGTTGACGTGGTTTTAACGTTTGGAAAAATAATTTGGAAAAGCATCTTTATCAATCATGATTTCAACAAGATTAATATCTTTACTAAAGTCCAGCTCGTCGAACAAACCATCAAGGTCATCAGCGTTTTCTATACGCTTGTGCTTGATGCCGAAAGAGCGGGCCAGAAACGCATAATCAGGATTTTCAAAATCACAATTCAAATAACGCTCATTGTATTGTTGGTGCTGATTTTTGCGAATCAAACCCATAGTGGAGTTGTTGAACATGATGATATTGAGCGGAATACGATAATTCACCGCCGTCATTATTTCCATGCAGCACATTTGAAAACCGCCGTCGCCTATAACGGAAAAAGTCGGCTTTTGCTCCGCAAATTGAGCGCCAATGGCGGCCGGTATAGAATAACCCAATGAGGAAATACCCGTATTGGGATAATAGCTATTTTCCGTAGAGACATTAAAAAAATTTTGCGCAAAAATGATATTATCATCAAACAAACGAATACCGCGCGGGAAGGCTCTCTCAAGGTCATTAAAGAATCGTTTCACCAAATCAAAACGCTGATTAAACGTCTCCGCATCCTGGCCAATGTCCGTCTTCAGATTGTCCACCGCCTGCAAAATATTATCTTTATCCTTTGCAGAAAGCTTGTTGCGTTTGATGTTATTGAGAACGCCGGAAATCACCTGTTTGATATCACCCTGAATGGCAACATCCGCCTTAAAAACTTTTTCCAGCTGGGATTCATCAATATCGACCTGGGCGATTTTCTTGTCTTTTAATAATTCCTTTTGCCACAGATAGCTGGTACGTTCATTGAACCCGGCCCCCAGAACCAGCAACAAATCCGCTTCGTCACAAATGTATTGGCGGGCATTGCCGTATGAGGTTACCCCCATACTGCCCAGGGCATAAGCGGATGTTTCATTGACCGCCCCCTTACCCTTAAGGCTGGTAGTCACGGGGATGCTCATCAACTCACTGAGTTCGGTAAGCTCTTGCTGACATCCAGCTCTGACACAGCCGTAGCCGGCGATAATAATGGGATGTTCAGCCTTAACAATGAGATCCGTCAACGATTCGATGGCCTGCGAAAACTGACTGCTCTCAGGCTGCCCGGCATGGGGATTACGCTCAGTCTTGATGTCATCCAGAATACTCGCGTCCACTTGCTCTTTTTGCACGTTAAAAGGCAGACTGAGCAATACCGGCCCGGGATTGGAAGACAGTAGAATATTGGATGCGCGATTTAAAACGTTACCCAAATAGTCGGTACGCTCTATCATGCGGCTATAGCGGGTAATCCCTTTAAACAGAATATTCTGGTCAATGCTTCCGCCCTCTCCGGAGCTTTCCTGCAAACCACCGCGGCCGAATATGTGGGTGGAGGTTTCGCCGGTAATCGCCAAAACCGGCTGCTTGTCGACATAGGCATTGGCAATGCCGGTTATCAGGTTCGTTGCACCGGGCCCTGCGGTGGCAATACAAGCACCGATTTTTCCGGAATCCCGCGCATAGCCACTGGCCATAAAGGCCGCGCCCTGTTCATGCTTGGCAAGAACACTTTTAATTTGCGAGTCATAAAGACCATCATAAACCGGCAGGATATGTGCGCCAGGCATACCAAAGATGGTGTCTATGCCTAGACGCTCCATGTAATTGACAATGAGTTTACTAACGCTGATGTTCATGGCTGCAGAATTTATATTAGTAAAACAAGCCGTTTTATTTGGCTTGCCGAGTGAGTATATCCTATTTACGGAGTTTTGTTTAAATGAGAACCCGAATCCGAGAGAATCTGGATAATATATAATAAAAATAGCAAGTTAGCGCTATTTTTCCCAAGAATTCCCTGGAAATGAAAACCGGGCAAGCAGGGAGCCGAGCGCAATCAATGCTAATAATAGAAAATGCTATGTTCTAAACCCTTCTGTTAGCCCGGTTTTTTAGCCCTGGTTTTTTTAACCTTGGTTTTATTAACCTTGGTTTTATTAACCCTGGCTTTTCTATTTTTCCAGGCTGGCAAAGGCCTGCTCCAAAGCATCTACCAGTTGGTCTATTTGAGCCTCACTGTGGCGCGCGGATATATTAAACTTCAGCAAGGATGCCCCTTCCGGGGTATTGGGATAACACAAGCCGCTCACCAGGATTTTGTTCTGATACATGTGTTCAACCATTTTTTGTGCATTAAGGGTACTGCCGACATTGATTTTTACAATGGGATGTTTGGTACGCAGCAGCTTCCAGCGTTTTTTGGTGATTTGACTTCTGGCATATTTGCAAATGGCATTGAGTTTTTCGAGGATGGATTGATCCTGCTGCAGCGACTCCAACGCATACAAAACGGTGGCAGCATTGACGGGTGACAGCGGCTCAGAGATTAAATAAGGCCTTGAAGTGAGCCTCAGCCAGTTGATCAGTTCCTGTTCGCCGGCAATAAACCCACCGGCCACATTACCCAGCGCATACGCAAAGGAACCGGCCATCAACCCTGGCCGGTCTTCCAATAGCAAATGACCGAATGACCCGCTGCCGTTGCTGCCCAATAAACCCAAACCAAGACTGTCATCCACAACAGCAATGGCATCATAGTCCTTGGTGAGCTTTAAAATACTACTTAAATCTGCGCATTCGCCACTACTTGCGAAAACACCATCAGTCACTACCAGTCGGTAGCGGGCACCTTGAGAACATTTGAGGTGGTACTCCAGATGCTCATAGTCTTTGTGGCGGTACAGCACCACATTGGCAGAGGACATGCGCGCCCCATCGTACAAACCCGGGTTACACATCTCATCGAGAAACAAAGTATCGCGCTCATTGGTCAAGGTTTCAAACAAACCCAGCTTAGCCAAATAGGCGGAGCCCAGCACCATGGCGTCATCAACACCCAGAAACCGAGCCAGAGCCTGTTCCAGTTGCCGGTGTATACCCATTGTACCAACAGAACTTCGAAGAGCCGTACTGCCTGTACCATATTGCTTCAAGGCATCCTGCGCGACCTTTTTAAGTTTTTTATTGGCTTTCCAACCCAGCAAATCAGTACCGACAAAATCCAGGAAACAATCCGCCTCGCTCAAACACACTTCCATGTTTTCGGTTTGTGTAACCATGGCTTCGGTTCTGAGCAAACCGGCCGCGTCCAGGTTTTGCATTTCCTTGATTAAGGCTTTATTTATTTTTGTAGACATATTATTCCAGTTTGCTTGTACCAATAAACCACAAAGTAGCGCTCATACAGTATTGCCAGGACAAGCTTTGTGAATTGGTATAGTCCAGGCAGAAGTGGTCCAACGCTGCGGCCATGCAAGCATAATCCGATACTTTGCACTTGGCCGCAGGACTTAGTGAGAATTGAGTCACCAGTCCGGCATATTTTTGTTGCAGCCGGTTGTCCATCACAATGCGGTAATCTTCATTGGCGTTTTTCAATAAGCGATACCGCTCTGAACGACTGATAAAGGTTTTTTCACTGAGTTTATTCACAATAATAATGTCGGAATACAGCTCACAATCCACTCGTGACTCATCAACCCCCAATTCACGGCAGTTGTTTTTGGCAAACCTCAGCAAACACTCAACTTTCAGCTCGGTAACATCGGAGCGGCAGTTATTTCTTTCCACCGCATGGATATAGGCCTGGGCGTTTCTGAGGCTTTGCAATTTGGCCTTATCAAAAGCCCGTAGCACGCTTTCTATGTATGCCAGACGGTTTTGTTCCAAATAGGGTTTATCAGCGTAGGCTGTGCTGTGCCATAAGCACAGTAGCAACGACATAGTAAAGCACTGAATTAACGGCTTGTTCAAAATCCTGCTCACAATTCTTCTCACAACCGCCCGTGCCCCTGTTGGTATTGTTCACGAAAACTCTTTACATAGTTTTGCAAGTGAACATGATAAGGATAGACATCCAACAAATCTTCACGATCAAGAACCCAACTGTTGCCTAAAAAAATGTCGGCATTTTTTAATATTTCCAGTCGGGCCAACAAGTACAAGGGTTGGTTCAGCTGATCGGCATCGCGCACACCGCTCCCCGCAATATCGATATCCGAGCGGCTGATCAGTTGAGAATAGTGGAACCGGTTTTCCAAAACTTTTGTCAGCTCATTGTACATGGCAATTTGCGAATCGCCTTTTGTCTTTGGCAATGAAAAACTTCGGGTACGCACCTCAAATTCTGAACCGTGCATTTTAAATCTCTCTGTAGCGGTAGTCGCCGGGAATTCGCTGTTCTGCATAAAGCACTGAAAACTGACGATCTCATTTTTGGAACGAATTTGCTGTTTACCCCTGGCAATTTTATTTTTTATGATTTTACCCTTGGTTCTTTGCCCGGATTGCGCATCAGCACTATTTTGGGAACGATCATTACCCGGTTGCTCTTGCTCCGAAGAGCGGCTTAGTTTTTGCAGTTGCTCCTCCAGGTTGAGTATAGCGTTAGTGACGTCATGCCTTTTCAAAACCAGCCCCAGCTGCTCCATTACGTTTTCCTGTTCCAGTGTTGCCACGGGATTAGCCACCAGTTTCTGACAAGTGTCCGGAGCGGAATTCCAATGGATTTGGTATTCTTTGCAAAAACCCACGGTAATATCGCTTTTGGGATTGAACAATAACTGGCCGTACACATGCTCAAACAAACGGCTGCTATTTCTCTCATCGTCTGGTGCCAGGGCAATGGTGTTGGTTTGATTTTGAAAGCGCTTAACACAGTAGTTGGGCCTGAGAAGTTCACGAAACTTTTGCACAAACGCATTTCCCGGATAGGGCAGATTGGTCCAGATATGATGTGATGCCCTTGGAGATGCTTTTATGGCGTAGGATTGATAGTCTTTCAACTCCTCCAGTTTATCCAATTGTAATTTGAATTTTGTCTCAACTTCCCGAACCTTGTCCTCAGTAAAGTTCTCAATTTTGCTCTGCACCGAAGTGCTTAACAATCGTGTCATGTAGTGCAAATAGGGCTCGTCTTCACGTCTCTTTTCACACGCGCGCATTTTGGCCGGATCCGGTTTTTTGGGTTCACACTGCCCCAGGCTTTTCGCATAACCCAGTTTATAGGCCCTAAGGATTAACTCACAACCTTCCTTTGGCTGAACAGCTTCCAGTTTTTGCACTGTGCTGGAGCAATACTCAACCTCCGACAGACTTATTTTTGAAGGTAGCTTTTTTAGCTTTTCGAAACCCACATTATCCAGCGTTAATAGAGAAATATTGAACACGACAAGAACACAAAACAAGCGGCGCAAAACAATCGGCAATTCTGTGGCCGTGATCTCCAAACGTCGGCTTATACCAAAAGCCAGGCGCTTGTATTCATAGAGCACGTTAACCCCAAAGGCCAGTTGGTTTTTTGGCTCTAAATGAAACACGTACACGCTTTTCTCACCCAAGCGCCAGAAATTAAAAAAACCAACTCCGAAGATTATGGAAAACAAGCCGAGAAAGAACGACAAACTATCACTCAATCCTCTCAAGTAACTCCAATTTAGCACGTTCGCCTGCACCGCGAGCGCGGAACAAACCAACACAGCAAGCGTAAGGACCAAGCTGTTGGTGCCCAGCTTGAAGCAAAAAGATTTCCGCTCTGACTGAGCAGGGTTAGCGGCGCGACTTCTCATTGTGTATCGAAATCGCTGATAATTTTGTCTTCGATAGTGATGCGACGGTTTTGAGATTTGGAGGCTCTCAACATATCCCTTTGCGCCTTGGACATAGCACCTTCGAACCTGGGCACCGCCACTTGCGGCGAATTATCCGCGTGAGTACAAATCACCACATGATCCGGCAACTCCCCGCTGTATTTACTCACCTCCCGGTAAGCGGAATAGGCTCTTTGAAAACCTAACTCCAGGTTTTTCTCTTTCTCCCCATCTCCGTCGGTATGACCGTTAATCACCAGTAGACGCTTGGTCAAACCACCGGTCTGGAAATTGAGCACTTGACCGGTTTCGTCAAAGAAAATGTTTTTGAACACCTCCCGACCTTCATCAGAAAGATCATGCTTACCTGGCGGAAACAAAACATCACCCGGCAGACTGAGCATTCGGGCTGTCACATCGCCGACGGTTTCACTGATACCAATGTCCTTACCCTGATTAAGCGACCATAGTATGACGAAAAACACCATGATAATGGTCATGAGGTCCGTATAGATGATCATCCAGGGCTCTCCCCGCGTTCTTCTTCCCTTGGGGGGATCCGCATAACGTCTCATCGCACTACCTCTATTGAGTTTTTATTCTCTATGATGACTTGCAAGGCACGACACAAAGAATCGTAGTCGTAATCCAGATCAACCATTCTGCGCTCAAAGCGAGTACCAATAATTTTGTATATGGATGAAAATATGGCACCGTAGAGCGTGGTTTTCAGAGCCAGTGCCAACTGGGGTGAAAGAGATTCCACCGTCACATCAGACCCCAGGCTATCGAACATGGCAATGAGACCGATAATAGTGCCGATCAAACCGAACAAGGGCATCGTCGCTGAGACAAAATCGAAATTCGAACTGGAAGATTCGTACAGTTCGTGACATTCCACATAATAGGAATGAGCCACAAATTCAGCATATTCAAAACTTTTTCCGGCGGAGACGATCTCCTGAATATCCCGGCTTAACGAGTTGTCCGGTAACTGTATGGGGACATTGCTGTTAATAGGCCCCACGGCGATACTGCCATCCCTACCTCGTTTGATGTTCAGAAGATTTTTCAAAGCGACAATCGTTTCCTGCATCGAGGTGGCACGCGTATTCAGATGCTTGGATGAAAAAAATATAATGAAAGTGGAAAATGTCAGTATGATCAGATCCAAACCGGTCACATAGATCAACAGGCCCACGGATATGGTAAACATGGATATAAAGTAGTTTTCGGTTATAAAAAACACCGAAGCCACGAGCAACATAAACGCAAACCCTACCAGCCCCACCAAACCGGCCCCGGCGCTGGATTGCCTGACCGCTTGAGTACCTTTATTAAAAAATGGAAAATACCCTTTACTCGGCTTTTCCACCGCCACTTCGTTACTTAAATTATTGTTTAATTCGTTGTCACTCATGGTAGTTTCCGTTGTTTCTCTTGTTTATCTTTAGGAACCTCTGATTCATTCCTGGATGAGCAGAGATGGGGACAAAATTGTTAAGTGCGAGGCGAAAAGCTTCCGATCCATTCTCACGCGCCTTCACCACATCCCTGTGGGGAAAATGCAGGGAATATCGGGAATATTTCCAAATTTTTCAAAGCTCCCGCTCCATGCTCTCGCCCCTTGCCTACATCCATGTAGGCAACGAAGCAATTGACGATTTCGTACCCATATATGCCATTCGTGGAGTTAATCAGAGGTTCCTTTAATAGCTTTCGCTATTTCCTGTCGTTCCTGTTCAATTATTTGTTGGTAAATGGGGTGGTAGTTATAGGCATTGAGCAACACCACGGATACCACATAAAGCACACCCAGAGAAACAGCCCAACGCACCAATCTCTGCGCCCGTGTGTTTTCTTCCCGACTCTCTATGGCATCTTGGCAAAACCGGGACAACCAAACCAGTCTTTCCAATTCATCTGTTTGAATCACTTTCGCCTTACGTTCAGCCACTAATTTCTTTGTCTGGGTTAATATTTCATCCTGGCTTTTGAGTATGTCCGAGTCAGCCCCTTTCTTTGTCAAGGGTGCATCATTTTTTGTGACCTGGTAATACAAATGTTGCATTAAGTGATTGAGACCGAAATTCAGTACCACAAAGGCATCGGCCACTATGGCGAAATATTTGGACAAAAGAAAATTGTAGGGTTTTCGTTGTACGCCTTTTTTGTAACGAAAATAAAAATAGAGCGTTGAGAAAACATCATCGCGGCGCAACAAGCCGCCGAATTTATGCAGCAGGGTACCAAACAAGAAATCACGGTCATGCTCACTGGAATCATCCACTTCCGCTTCGATATCATAGCGGTCGTGCTTGAAAGAATTGTCAATCAACAACTGCGCGACAATTTCCATTTCATCGCGATTATCCGACATTAAAGAGGGAAATTGGTCCTTACCTGCCAACTGGGGTAACACCACCCCTTCCAACACGTTTGCGGAATTTCGTAAACCTTGTGTACGCGCCCCGGCGCCTCGCTCAAGCCTCCCCTCTATCTCCCGCTCAACCGTCCTTTCAAAGAAGTACCGCACAGACTGAAAAGCCTTTTCCCGTTTTCTATCGGCGCGCGGCGTTTGCCGTTTTCGGGTTTGTGTCTGTGGGGCCAGATTGGCAACTAACTGTAGTAAGCTTTCCTGGCGCACAATGGTACCGAAGGATTTTTTAACATAGACGGAGGTTTCCTGAGGATTAAAATCATCAATATCCCCCAGAGCAAATTTAATCAAATCCTTTTCAATGGCGATTCTCGGACGACTGAATCCACCGCCATAAAAGATCACACCCCTGTGTTGTCCTGCCAGGAAAACCACATCATCGACCAGTTTTCGACTCAGACTGACACCATTTCTTTTCAGGTGTGCGATAAAGTACTTGCGTACTTTCTCGTTCCACACATTGCTATAGTCCGGCTTCCCCTCTGCCAGCCTCACATCCAGACTCATGGAAAACACATCCAATATCAGCCCGGCCCAATAGAGAACGTATAATCCGGACAAGGGAATCAACAACAAAAGAATCACTTCCTGGTTTAAAGAAAACAGCGTACCTACCTGATAAACCCCGTAAAAAAAGCCCGCATAGAATAAAAGCAAAAAAGCGGACTTGACAAGCAGCGTGTAGAGACAAGACTGCAACACAGGCAATATGTTCTTAGGCTTAATACGCTCCAAGCCTTGCAAATGCGGCACAACAATTTTGTAATTGATAATGAAAAAATAGCCCCAAACCGCACCACCCAGCCCCGTAATAATCCAATGGTAGCCATCAGACACCTTCAATATCACATCGAAAACGGTACCGGCCGCGCTGGTCTCTAACTGGTATTGATAAGCGATCAGCGACAGACAACCAATTACAAACGGATAAAACCAACGCAACACGATGCGCGATCTTTCCGGATGTCGCAAAGGTTTGCCGACAAACGAAAGAAAATAAGGAAAAACGGAAAGTATCGCGAGGAAAATCAACAAGCGTATTCTGGTGTCATTGAATTGATGTTGTTGCTGACCAAACTCAACGGAAACCGAATCGGTTTTGTATTGGCGGTTTTCCAGAATACCGCCTTTTTCCAAAAAAGGCTTGAATGCTTCAAAAGCCCCCATTCTCAACTTAAGTAAACTGGAACCTTGACCAATAGGAATGGAACCGGTCTTCACCAGAGACTCGTTTTGAACATCGTATACTTCATAATCGATGCCGCTAACATCAACGACCGCCAGCATCAATGCATCGACCTGTTGTTTTTTGTAAAGCGCAAGAATGCAGGGCATACGGGGTTTAAAGCAGTCTTGTTCCTGCGCCAGCTTCTTAAATGGAATCACCCGCTCGTAACCGGACAAGTCTTTATAGACATTGTTTTCCAGGGCATTAACCACCCAGTCTTTTTGCCCCGCAGCCGTAAAACTGACCACAAACTTTCCAGTGACAATATCGTCCTCAGCTACCACCCTCCCGTTCAACAGGATAATTATGCAAGCAAAAGCAAGTAAGAGAAATGAACGACTCAATATAAAAACGCTTCAATCAATGTTAAGCAGAAAGACCTGGATTAACTTTGGTTAACCAGGACAAAGCGGAGAAGACTTGCAAAAGCCTTCGGCAACGGGAAAACGTTTTTAATTTATAGTATTGGATTGAAACATGTCAAATCTGAGACCATCGACCGACTTAGATACTGTATCATGTTGTTTTTATTGGTTATTAATAAGGGCGCAATAAACTTTCCACTTGGCTGGCAACGGTTCCAAACGCGTTTTCCCACCAGGAAATATTGGATTCTAATTCCTTTGCACAAAAAGGCGGGTGCTCCACGAGCCCGCCCTATCAAATCGCCGACCTTGATCGAACTTAGCACGTCATAGGCACGGCTCGCTTTTACGATTCAATTAGAAAGGAACCGGAGTGGAATCCCGTTGTAGCCGAAATTTCATCTGACGAGCATAGCGTGCATTAACGGATACCCTCACACAGAGCTTAACAGCACGCTCAATTTTCGGGCAGTAAGCAGAGAAAATCGCACCCCATACCGCTTGGGACAACAACATAGCTGAAACCTAAGCTGAGAAGGTATCCTCCGAGCCCGGTTGTCTGATCCTTCAATTTTTCCTGGCTAGCAAAGGGGCATAGTTTCTGCATACGTAAATAAATTTCCCCCAACCAAATTGCTACCGGATTTCTCAATGGACTCAAAATTTAGGATAGCTTTACTTTTGCTGTTCACTATCTCTGGCTTCAGCGGTTTAATATATGAATCTATTTGGGCACACTATTTAAAATTGCTTCTCGGGCATGCTGCCTACGCGCAAACTCTTGTTTTACTCATTTTTATGGGGGGCATGACCATTGGCGCATTTGTTGTTGCCCGGTTTACTACCAAAATACAAAATCCACTATTAATTTATGCATTAGCCGAAGGAATAATTGGGATTCTTGCCATTACCTTCCACCAGTACTTCACTGGAACTATGTCGGTTATTTTTGAAACCATTGTGCCGGTACTGGATAGCAGCGCTTCCATTACGTTAACAAAATGGACGTTGGCGGGATTATTGATCTTACCCCAATCCATCCTGCTAGGCACGACATTCCCCCTTATGAGTGCATCCATAATCAGAATATCACCTGAACAATCAGGAAAAACCTTAGGAGCCCTCTACTTCACTAACAGTATTGGGGCCGCAATGGGGGTGCTCGCAGGAGTTTTCATATTCATTCCAAGCTTGGGGCTACCGGGCGCAATATTGATCGCCGGAATCCTTAACGTACTACTGGCTTTGATCACATGGAAAATTTCAACTGTCATAGGAAATCATGGTACCGCAGCAACAATAGAAGACAAAAAGCAACATGTCGGAGAACCTTCAAACAAAATTCAAATTTTGCTCGCAGTAGCTTTATTAACGGGCACAGCTTCATTTTTCTATGAAATAGCATGGATCAGAATGTTAAGCATGGTTCTAAGCTCGACAATGCAGGCATTCGAGCTAATGCTAAGCGCTTTTATCACCGGCTTGGCATTTGGAGGCCTGTGGATCAACCGTAGAATAAAACAGATTTCTTCACCAATAAAATATGTAGCTAATGTGCAAATACTAATGGGTATTTGTGCCCTATTGACTATCCCGGCATACCACTACACCTTTGACTTTATGAGCTTCATCATGGGCGGGTTAAACAAGTCAGAAAATGGATATTTATTTTTCACCCTTGTTAGCCATAGTATAGCGCTTGCAATTATGATCCCAACCACATTCCTTGCAGGAATGACTTTACCATTAATCACATACAGTTTAATTAATACAACTGCAGGTGAGAAAAACATCGGCAAAGTTTATGCCTTCAACACATTAGGCGCAATCATAGGTATCACACTTGCGGTACATTTAGTTATGCCATATTCCGGTGTGAAATGGTTAATTGAAATGGGAGCCTTAATAGACATTTCAATTGGCACTGCAATTTTGTTTATATTTTTTGCGCAAAAGCAAAAACTGGAGAGACATCATAAAACTGCAATTGCTACTGCTTTTGGAGTTAGCATTATAGTCGCTATTTTCGCAACACCAGATTTCAAGAAAATCAACTCTGGCGTATATCGAACGGGAAAATCAAGCCAGGATGATGAGATAATTTTTCATAGAGATGGAAAAACCGCTTCAATTTCGGTTAGCAAGTCCGCGGCAGGAGATGTAATAATAAAAACAAACGGAAAAGTTGATGCAAAAATAGCCGCCTCACACACTGAGGCGTCTATGGATGAAACAACCATGGTAATAACCGCTGCAGTTCCACTGGCTCTAAATAAAGATATCAAAACGGTAGCCAATATAGGTATGGGCTCAGGCCTAACAAGTCATGTTTTATTGGGCGCAGCACAAATACAGCAAGTGGACACAATAGAAATTGAACCGGCTATCGTCGAGGGTGCACAACTATTTGGCGACACCGTTTCTAAGGTATACCATGATCCACGCAGCCATATACATTACGAAGATGCCAAAACTTTCTTTTCAAGCCGAAAGTCCAAATATGACTTAATCGTCTCAGAACCCTCTAATCCCTGGGTAAGTGGCGTCGCCAGCTTATTTACCGACGAGTTCTACACACAGATCAAAACGCATCTTTCAGATGACGGCCTATTTACTCAATGGTTACAATTATATGAAACGAACTTCAAAATATTATCATCTATCTTTGTCGCCCTTGATAATAATTTTGAAGACTACGCCGTTTTTAATACCGATGACGCAAACATCATCATTGTGGCGAGCAAAAAACCCCGCTCATGGAAAATAGATAGATGGATTTTTAAAGAACCAGGATTAGCAAACAACTTAAAACGAGTAAACATTAGCAACGAATATGATCTCGAATATCGCCGTATTGGTGATAAAAAAACACTACGAGCATTTTTTAGTTCATTTGGCGCTCCAGTGAATTCAGACTATTTTCCCTACGTCGGATTAAATGCTCCAAAAAGCCGTTACTTAACAGAGAGCACCGTAGAATTAACCTGGTTACATTTAAACCCGATTCCACTTCTTGAAATAACGCAAAAACGACCCGCAGCAAACTGGGATAAATCTACCCCAACAAACGCATTCACACGATCAGAAAAAGAATATTTTGCTCGAAATACAGCAACTGCCATTTTGGAAAAAACAGATTCGCCCCTAATGCTGCCCCCTGGAATCGAAGAAGCTATAAGAGTATTACAATTGGAATCCTCTAATTGCTCTGACTATTCCAATCGTGAATTTCTTTTGACAAACAGCGCCTACAAACTAGCAGTGACAATCAATCCTTTTACCAGCCCCAAAATTGCAGATCAGGTCTGGAAAACATTACTTAACAGCAAATGCTATAATAGATTCCCTAAAAACACGAAAAATTGGTTCAACATGTTCCATGCCGTCGGGACACGCGATTACAATTCCATTATTAACTTTTCCCAGTCAATATTGGAGACACAGAATCATTTACCGCAACAAGGTTTAGACTATGCGCTGTTAGCAGGCTTAACCGCCAGCATTGCTTTAAACGACAGAAAACAAGCGTCTAAGTTTATTGAGTTTTCGCTAAAACTTTCAAACTGGAAATCAAATCCCTCCCTGGCAGCTCGATTTCTTCTTAGCCAACTAAAGCAATAAGCAACTGCCACAACCCCTATCCCCCCCCTAGAGGAAACCGCACTTTCGGTAATTACGCGTTGTACGCGAAGCATGCTTCGCGCGAGGCGAACGCCCGGACAAGGATGTCCGGGCTGGGGCTTATTTAGTGAACTGGAGTCGCGCCATGGATGGCAGGTCGGATTTCTCTATTCGCACGGGGATAGAAAATAACTACGACCGGTGCATAAAAAGCAATCAGCCGGATTATGGACTTGCACGGATCACAATTGTTTTTCAGAAAATGGAGCTGGCGATAGGATTCGAACCTACGACCGGCTGATTACAAATCAGAGTTTTGGTAATTTCATACGATTTCAATAAGTTGCACTCTCAAGAAAATATCTTGGTAGATTATTGGTTTTCTTAATATTTTACCTTGCGAAACCTTTCATTTCCTACCATACTTCTTTCATCGCATTAAGCACACAAATGTTACCAAAAGTTACCAAATCCGGGAATCAGCCGTTTTATGGAAAATGTTACCAACAAGAGGGAACCCTACTTCCCAGAGGAATTTAAGGACGATTACAAGGAATTTGAATTCCGCGACCTAACCCTCCAAAGCAAGAAATTCAAAAGCTTCATTACCGTTTTGGAGAAGGATGTCACCTGTAAAGATACCACCGTATCCTACCTCAAGCTGAGGGTGAACCCCGGTGGTGCCATGAGCTTCAGAACCTCCTACCGGGTAAAGGTAGGCCAGTACCAGGGAACCCTGCGCCATGTCTCCCTTGGCCGCTACCCTTTGGTCTCTATTGTGGATGCCCGGGCAAAAGCCAAAGAAATCCGCGAAGCCGTAGATGCCGGCGGCGATCCGGTACGGGAGAAGAAAAAGAGCCAGGAAGCCATCGCTTTGAAGTTAGACAATCTGGACAATTCTTATGAAACCATGGTTGAGCAATTTATCACCAAGTGGTGTATCCAGAAAAAGAAAAACCGCACCTGGAAGGAAACCAAACGAATCCTACTAAGAGCCGGGAAACAGTGGCTCAAATGGCCCTTACCCGATGTGTCAGAAAACCATGTACAGGACGCCCTGGACTCTCTGATAGACGAAAATAAGCCCTACATGGCCAACCGCACATGGCAAGCCTTCAATGTGTTCTTTAAGTGGGCCAAGCGACGCAAAAAGATCACGAGCAATCCAATGGCCGACATCGAGAAGCCGTTCGACAACGAAGAGCCAACCAAGCGCCCCTGGAACAATGGCGAGATAAAGAAAATCTGGAGCTCCGCGGAATCCATTGGCGGCATGTATGGCGATTTCATCAAGCTGCTAATGATTATGGGCCAGAGAGTCATGGAAGTTGCCGCGATGGATGGTGATGAGGTGAACTTCGAAAATGCCACCTGGATACTGCCCAGGGAACGATCCAAGAACAAAAGAGACCACACCTTCCCCCTGCCCCAGTTAGCCATAGACATCCTAGCGAATCGAGAATTGGAGGAAGACAACCAACATTTTTTCCCAGGCCCAGGCAAGCTTGGCCACTTCATACCGGGGAGTAAATTGAAAAACTTGGTAGCAACAAAGTCCGGAGTTACGGACTTTACTTTCAAGCAAGCGAGGGACACGCTACGGACCGAACTGGATAAGTTGAAAATTCCAGACCATATCAAAATAGCCTGCCTGAACCACACCCCGCAAGACGTAGGATCAAAGAGCTATTCGAGCTATGACTATCTGGCAGAACAGCGGGAGGCTTTTGATGCTTGGGCGAAAGTCATTAACGATATCGTGAGCCGCCCTTCCAACGTTGTGGCGATGGAAGCTTGACCATGGAACCAATGGACCCCGAATTTAGTGCAGACACAAGAAAACGAATCACCGATAGATATTGTAAAGAACGAAGCAAAAAAAGGGACTGGGACTGGAAGGATGAGGCCGCAGTGTTTACAAAAACACTTGAAGGCTATGCCAATGCAATTCCCGAGCTTCAGCGCGTAGCCCTACCCGAACAGCAGAAGCGCAAAGAAAATTTAACCTCAATACGTGGAACGCTTACCAAATTGGCTGATAGTTTAAACCAATTGGATTCTAACGCATTGGGATGGATGACCTACTACGCATTGCAGAACCTCGAAAAGGAAATTGATGTAGAAAAGCTAATGCGTCCCTACATTAAACCATTGGACGAAATTCTTGCACACGACCGAGGGGAAGAACCCAAAGGGAAGCTAAACCATCAAACGGCCATGGAATATGCTTACTATGAGGGGCGTCCAGCATTAGTTCAATTGTTGTCCACACTAGCCACAGGAGCAGCTAAAACCGAGAAAAATTTACCGGTGGGCAATTATAATATCAACCTCAAAACCGCGCTCGCGTTGGAACGCACTTTTTGGGAACATAGACTGAATTTCACAACTTCAAATACAGGGTTTGCAGGAATCTGTCTTCAAGCCATTTTTTCACTAGGCGGCGTCGAAGTGAAAAGCGTTTCATACTGGCTGGGTCTTGCCAAAAATAACAAAGAATCAATGTTTTACTGGGCTGCCGAACAAACCGAAAAAACTTCATAAAATCTCACGAAAAATTTCGTCCCGGTTTTGCTATCCACACCACACCCTCTTTTCTAATATTTCCTCAGCTTGAATTTAATTTAACTTACTTACTTGATGAGGTGCACATATGAATTTTGGTCGCAATGTATGGCCCGGAGAAGTTGTACTGGCTTGGGAGCGGAAACAAGGTCTAGAGACTGCCGACGAACTACCTCCATTTGTTAATCAACAATTCCTAGAAAAGCGCTATAACCGGAGTTCCGTGACCATGTGGCGATGGGTGCAAAGCGGTTACTTTCCCGCACCTAAAAAGCTTGGTGTATGTAACCATGCCTAACACTGCTGCCCGGATCCACCAAGCGTGGAAAAATACCAATCGGTTGCCGCCTTATGGCAAGCACCTCGATCCGAAACGCCGCGAGATCTGGGTGTACGCCGGGACCAATGCTTGGCAAGCGGCACGAGATAACTCCACGCGCTCGCCCCTTGTACTGCCGGCCGAGGAAAATCCGAATTCTTTTTCCTGGCCTGTCCGCGGTAAGGAAGTGACGGTCGTGGTGGCCGGGGATACCGTGGAGTTGGACCTGCTCCGTCTGGCCCGCCAGTTATTGATAGACGGCGCGACGGTGGTTCGCGTCTTGGAGCCACCGCCAATCGATGACGATCACCCGACAATGAACATGGCAGTATTCCAGGATAGGCCGTAATGCTGAAATTGCGCGACTCCGATTCCCTGGAAGACATTAGCGCATCAGTTGGGGAGACTGCCCCTGAAAGAATCGCTGAACCGGCTCACATGGATTTCTTGAAACTGGCGACCACCGACCCAAAACCGCCGGCGTTTGTCCTGAAACCTTGGATACCTAAAAACGCTACAACATTGTTTCCAGGACACGGGGGCGCCGGAAAATCGATGCTGGCCTTAACCATGGCCGTTTGCATTGCTCTTAATAGGCCTTTTTTTGATATACAGGTCGAGCGAAGATTCAAGGTGGCATTTTACTCTTGCGAGGACGACGTTGAAATCATTCACTGGCGATTGGTAAAAATCTGCAAGGATCTAGGGGCGGATATACAGGATCTAGCCAACTGGCTCTTTGTGTATGACATGACATCCGTTGAAAATACCCTTTTCGTTGAAAGTTACAATCACGATGAATGCTTTACACCAAGATACGGATGGCTGGCCGAAAAAATCGAAGAAAACAGAATCGAAGTACTATTTGTAGATAATGCATCCGATGTCTTTGATGCCAATGAAATCCAGCGCAGCAAAGTCAGACGGTTTATACAATCACTAAACAACCTAATCAGGCCGAACGATGGGGCAGTAATTTTGCTCGCTCACATCGATAAAGCTGCAGCGAAATCCAAAGACAATGTAGAGAGTTATTCCGGCTCCACCGCCTGGCACAATAGTGTCCGATCCAGGCTATCGTTAACCGTTGAGAATGATTCGCTCACACTCGCTCACGCCAAATCAAATCACAGCAAAAAAGCCGATCCGATTACATTGCGGTGGACGGAACACGGCACGCTCGAACTAGCGGAACCGGTTCCGCTTCGAGACAGAATCGGCAGTAACGAACAGCAAGCTGTAGTCCGGCTAATCGCGGAATTCGAATCCAGGGGTGAATGGATAGCACCGGCTCCAAATTCGCCTATTAACGCTTACAAGATGATCCAAGCGGAACCAAACTATCCAGGACTGAAGCGTAACGAACTCTACACCCTATTACGAGAGTTAGAGCGGCGTGAACTAATTACCAGAACAGAGTTTAAGGACTCGTATCGAAACAAGAAACAAAGGTGGTCAGTTACTGAAAAGGGCCACGAATTCATAGGCGCGTTAAGTGCGTAGAGTGATTACTTTACGCATGCCAGTTTACTTTACGCAGGAGCAACCCTGCGTTGCGTTATGTAAACGGGGGGGTATGGGGGGACACTCCGCGCGCACGTACTACCCAGAATTGACTAAATCCTGGACAAAACTATTGAACCGACTAAGCCTTCACATAACGCAGGTAGCCAAGTGAAACACCCAGACCGCAAAGTCAAACGACTACTGAGCCAAGCCGCAGACCTGGACACTCAAGCCCGTGAACTGCGAATCCAGGCAGGACAGATCCTGCATAAGCACGGACCACGACGCTGGAACCAAGTGGATCAGAGAGCCTATGGCATAAGCTCGGAGCATTACGCTAATTTGTTGGTAGAGATGTATTTACGAACCCTGGCAGACAAAGCACGGCCAGCCATACCACCAAGGAAGCCGGCAGCATGATGGTCCGGCACTGCAAACAATTGGAGTCAATGCTTAAGCGGCAGCGTAAGGAGCTGGCTGAATTCCTAGATTATTCACTGAGCCTGGAACAACGCGCATTGCTACACCGTGCGATCATGTTTAACGTAAAACTAATGCGAGCAACGGAAGATGAGGCGAGAAAAGCGAAGCGTACCCCCTAGGGGGGGTTAATCCCTGGAGACTGGAGGCTACTACCGTTAGTCCCCACTTGCTTTTACTCGACCTGCCCCGGATGAAATAAAAATTTGGAGTTACTATGAGACCACCCAAACACCTACGCCCAAACACTAAAAAATGGTTCAGAAGTGTGCTCGAAGATTACATATTACAGGAGCATCACTACAAACTCTTAACATTGGCGGCAGAAGCATGGGATCGTTGCCAGGAAGCCAGAGAAGCCTTAGAAAAGCACGGATTAACGTACGAGGATCGCTTTGGCGCTCCCAAATCACGCCCTGAAGTTGCCATTGAGCGCGACTCACGTATTGCGTTTGCTCGCTTGGTCCGCGAATTGGATCTCGATTGCGGAACGCCGGCAGAGCTTGACCGGCCGCCGGCATTGCGATCAAACCGGAGGTAATATGCCAGTAAAACGACGCATTTCGAAACAAAAAAAGGGGGTTTCAGAGCTCGCCTGGGCGTTTATTAACGATGCCCCGCTCCCAAAGACCTACAACACTTTTGAATTGAGCGATTACGAACATGGCGGTACCCCCGAATTGGAAGCGCTGTGGCGCCAGCATAGCGAGACCAGTGTTAAGAACTGGGTTAAGCATTCCCCGGGAACTCGTCCCCGCTGTTGGTGGCGGTACGAGTCACCAGAACCAAGAAAACGCTTAGGTGGTATTGGGCGCCCGATGTTTTGGTGCGAGCGAAAATATCCACAAGGGTACTCGTTTGGGATACCTTGGCCGTGTTGGAGTTTCGAGCAGTTCAAACGCCTACCAGGCTATATCCCAATTGATCCGGAAAATCCGCCGGTATTCGAAAGCCAAGCGGCCTACCTTGAGCGGTTGGGTTTTCTTCTCCCTGGTGAAAAACGGCGCATCACTCAATCCATGCTCAAGCCCGTAGTTTTAAACGAAGCGTATTTCAAAGGCTAATTGTGTCCAGTTTGGTCAATATCAAAGCCGCCATAACTCGACTGGAACATGGCCAGGCGCTTACCGTAGATCAAACCGCAGCCGTGTTACCCTTACTACAAAACGCTATCGCGGCCAACGACTGCCCCGTGTATCACCTACGCTCAATCGGTAATGGTTGGCTGATTGGCATTAATGGCCAACTGAAAACACTACACACCCGCAAGAGCGGTTTTGATTACATTCACCACTTGATCAAACACGAATCAGTAACCGTGCAAGCCATAGAGCTGGTTACCAATGAAACCGGTCACTGTGAAGACTATTTGGACCAAGGTTTGTTTGATCGGGAGACTGCGCAACAAATCCAAGCTCGGTTGGAAACCATTGACGAGCAATTGAACCGTTACATGGCCGAGAGCCTACGCTACAAGCTGGAAGACGAGCGAGAACAGCTACTGTCCTACGTTAACAAAGCCACGTCAAAAAACGGAATACGACGGTTTTCACATTCCCGTGACAAAGCCCGACAAACAGTTCAGAAAAAAATAAAAGCCGCCATCGATGATATTCACTCACTAGCTCCCATAATGGCAGAGCACCTGAAGACTTGTATATCCACCGGTTACGCCATTTGCTACACCCAAAACCCCGACAGTCCAGTTCGTTGGAAAATTTAAACCCAGCCTCCTAAAACTTCACACAATCTTCACGCATGTCATAGTAGATGCAATAAGCGGCCATCTGCGCTGATCGAATGACAGCGCTCACCCATTGGTGAACAGCTTAAATCGAAACCAAAGGAGCAAATGTAGTGAAAACCAAGATACGCAAGCTGAAGGTAAAGCGCCAAGCGTTGGAAAAGCAGGCTAAGACGATCATAGACCGGGCGGAAAAGTCAGGCCGAGACATTACCGACACGGAAAACGAACAAATTAACAGCCTGGCGGACCAAATCGAAAGTCTTGGTGGTGAAATCAGTGTTTTGGAGCAGTACCTCAGCGTACAACCCGGCTTCAAGAACTACGGTCAATACCTTCAGGCTGTGTATCAAGCGTCGGGGCCCGGCGGAAACATCGACCACCGACTGATCAGCGCCGGGCCGGTAACCTACGGCAATGAAAGCACCGGCGCCGATTCGGCCTATGTGGTCCCGCCGGACTTCTCAAAAGAAATATTTCAGATTTCTCTCGGAGGTACAGCTTTACTCCCCTTGACGGACAATACGGAAATCAAGGGTAACAGCATGGCATTTCCTGGGGATGAAACAACCCCTTGGGGTAGTGAGGGGGTTGTTGCGTATTGGGAGGACGAAGCCGACGAAGCCGTTCAAACCAAGCCATCACTCACACCATCTGTCCTGCGCATGAAAAAATTGATTGCATTGGTACCGGTTACCGATGAGCTACTGGCAGACGCCGTTGCGCTAAGCCAATACCTGACACGGAGAACAGCAAGAGCCATACGCTGGAAAGTTAATGACGGAATTGTTAACGGCAATGGCGTAGGACGCATGAAGGGCGTCTCCACGCACCCCGCTTTAATCGTACAGGCCGCGGAAGGCGGACAGTCGGCGGACACTATACAAGCGGCCAACGTAGCCAAAATGTACGCCAGGATGCCAGAGGACAGCATAGAAAGCGCCGTTTGGTTGTTCAACAATACCGCCTTTCCCCAGCTGATGACCATGAGTGTGGGCAATTCCCCGATTTGGACACCACCACAAAGCCGACAGGATCCGCCAGCCGGCCGCCTGATAGGACGCCCCTTGTACTTGTCTCAATCTTGCCAGCAATTGGGAGACCAGGGAGACAGCTATTTTCTAGACCTTCAAAGTTATCGGACCATCACAAAGGCCGGCGGAATCGAGACCGCCACCAGCATGCACATGTGGTTTGATCGGGACATGAGCGCATTTCGCGCAGTATTTAGGATTGATGGCCAGCCATCCGTAAGCCAGACCATCACCGGTAACCAAGGCGACACCCTGAGCCCTTTTATCACATTAGCCGCACGCGCATAAGGAACTGACATGGAAATAGCAAACACAGTATTGGACCAACTCAAAGAAAGCGACCTGGGAAAACAACTACAGTCGGATTACGAATCCAAGCGGATAGAAAAACGCCGCCAGATTCAGATTGAAATAGACAAACAACAAAAGGAACACGTGGCCGATGGTGTACGTCTGAATGAAAAACGACGCCAAATTCAAAAACGCATTGATGATGCTAAGCAGAAATTGCTTCAAATAGAACGAGAACGCCTACAAGTGGATTCCGAGTTGATGCAGCTAACCCGCTACGAACTAAAAGTATCCCGCTTAAAAGCCGAACTGGCCAACTCTATCCCTCAAAGTGATAAGGAAAAACTGACTGCATTTATTTCCGACATGCGGGAACTGTCCGACAAAAACCGCCGGAGCTTTGCCACGGGCAGCCACACTGTAAAGACACTGGGCGGCCACAAGAAAAAGATTTACTCCAACGCTGAAGAGTGCGACGCAAGGGACGAAGCTATCAGGCATGCCATACGCCAAGCTGAGGAAGTTCGGTACAGCGTGGATACCGATATATCGGCATTCTTGGACAACCTCAGAGAATCGGTTCCAAAGCTTTAAGGAATAAGTCATGTCGACCAAGGAAATCGGCTCCCTTGCAATCAACCTCCTGGCGAACACCGCAAAGTTCACCAAGGAAATGGAGCGGGCCAACAAAAAGTTGGACTCGTTCGGCGCGCAAGCTAAGAGCGCAGCGAAAATAGCAGCGGGAGCCTTTGCCGGTATCAGTGTGGCGAGAATGGCTGGCGACGTTATCAAAGCCGCCGACACCATGTCATTGCTCGAAAGCAAAATCCGCCTGGTCTCCAAATCCAACGAAGAAGCCGCAATAAGACAATCCGCCGTATTTGAAAGTGCTCAGCGTACCCGGTCAGAATACGAGGCTACTGTTACCCTGTATAGCCGTATGGCGCGCGCTACGGATACCCTGAACCTTTCCCAAGCCAAACAACTGCAGCTAACCGAAACGATCAATAAGGCCATTAAGGTTTCCGGCGCGACGAATACGGAAGCAGAGGCCGCAGTGACCCAGCTCTCACAAGGATTGGCAGCAGGCGCACTCAGGGGCGAGGAACTCAATAGCGTCATGGAGCAGACGCCCAGGTTAGCCCAAGCCATTGCTCAGGGTATGGGGCTCACTATCGGTCAACTGAGGGAGTATGGGAAGCAGGGCAAGTTAACGGCCGAAGCGGTTGTGAAAGCCCTAAGCTCTCAATCAGACGCAATTCAGCGCGAGTTTGAGAAAGTACCCGTTACGGTAGGCCAAGCTACCACTCAGCTTGAAAACAGTCTCCTGCGCTTATCCGGTAGCCTTAAACCCGTCAATGACTTGATAGCCTCATCCATTGCCGGTTGGGCTCGACTGATTGATAAAATCTCAGGGGCTCAGCCGGGTGAGGAAAGGTTTAACGAGCTATTTAAGAAGCGTCTGGAGTACACGGAGGCATTAACCAATGGCACCGGGCGATATTACACCCTGAACAAACGAACGCTGAAAGAGCGAATCGAGGCGATAGATGTTGAACTGAGGAAGCTGCAAGATACTCGAATTGAAACGGAAAAGCTTGCAGCAGTAGAAGCCCAGCGCGAATCGGCTCGCCCCCAGAAACCCAAAGAATTCTCCCGCAACGATGCAGAAAAGCAGCGCATAAAAGACTTGAGCGGCATTGAATCCCTAATCCTGAAAAACCAATCAGCCCAGGAAGCCGCGAACGATTCTCTGCTGCGATACAACGGACTATGGCAAGGCGGGCTAATGTCCGTTGAGGCGTACACAGAGAAAGTTAGAGATGCGGCCCAGGCGTTTGATACATCAGGCGGTCAAAACAATCGACTGGCCGAGATAGAAAGCGAGATGGCTGGAGCGGAAGAAAGAATCCACCAAAGTTACGCAAACCGCGCCCAAATTATTGAGACCGCCTTACAGAATAAAGTAATTACTCAAGAGCGGTACAACACCTTAATTGCTCAAAACGCAGCAAGGCACGAAGAAGAAATTACAGCAAAAGCAAACGCGGAAGCGGATAAGCGCGCAAAGTACGAGAACCGTATAGCTCGATTAAAACTGCAGGTTGCCCAAAGTTACGCAGACGCCATCTACACAATCGGCCAAGAAGCAGGAGGCAAAACATTTAAATACGCTCAGCGAGTCAGTGCCGGTATCACCTTGATGAGCGCATGGCAAATGGCCGCAGGTGCCGCCGCCAATACACAGCTTGATTTCTGGGGTAGGGCTGCTGTTTATGCTTCCGCTTTGTCTATGGGTTTGAGGGCTGTTTCTCAGATCCGGTCTACTACTATTGGCGGAGGTGGCGGCGGCAGTGTCGGATCAGGCCCTACCTTTCCATCGGTTAATGAAAGAGTGACCAATCGCCATATTGAGAAACTAGAAGAACAACGAGCAATGCAGGGCTCGCAAGGCTCAGGAAAACAACTTACAGTGAATCTAAACATGAACGGCAATTGGATTGCTAATCAAGACATGAAGGAATATTTTAAGGAAGTTTTCACGGATCTCGTGGACTCGGATCACATAAACATTACCGTATTAGGTGAAAAAGCACGGGTAACAACTGCGTGAGGTGACTAATGACAATCGTACAATTCAAGACAGAATACGAGCAAATGAAAGACGGCATCAGGCAAACACTGCAGGACATGCTCAGCCCGTTGAGTCCGGATGTTTCAGGGAAAATACTTGATGACGCAATGATAACATTCGACAAGTTTTGCCCGTATATGACTCGATACAATCTTAATGGTCCCGAAGGGTTGACTCAAGAACAATCGGACTCAGTGCAAAGCATGCTTCAAGGGTTCGCGGATGAAGTGCATCGATACTATTCAACGGAAATGACAAAACTGCTCGCGCAAAACGTAAAACTAAAACTCCAAATTGAGCTGGATCGGCAAGTCGAGCCGGTCAAATAACACACTCCCCCCGGTAATATTGCGCTTGACTCGTGGTGTGGGAGTGCTAGGATTGGTTTAGCTGGCTATATCCAGCCGGGATTAGACCTCCGCAATCAAAAAGGCGTAAGCGCCTAAAGTGACCTTTACTGAAACAGTACGTCACCAGCGCTTTTTTTATGCCTGTTGTTTTTGGCGAGCTGTACAGGCCCCGAAAGGGGGCCGTTTCCTTTTTGGCGGTAGGTCTAACCTGTACGGCTTGCCACCTATTCGATTAGACCCGGATCGGTGGCTGTAACAATTCAAAAAGGAGACCTACCACATGAAAACCCAACCCAAACTATCCGACTAAGCAAGTAAAGAAGACATCCTGAAACACAATTTAAGCGAGATTGAAGGCGCTTTCTGGGATGCTCACGCACAAACCGCCATGCTTAGAAAAGCCGTGGAAAACGAATCAGACGGCGCCTACGACGATGTTTTCCGCTGCCTTCGTGTCATCCAAACCGCTATACAAGAGAACACCGCGGCGCTTACTGAGGCTGTTGAAGACTACTTGCATGAGCGCAATCAAGAAATCGAGGAACAGGAGAAAAGCCGGCCGCCCTTTTGGGAACAAATGGAAGAATCCTTCGCCCCTGGCCGGTTAATGGTTAACTATACGCTGATGGCACTGCAAGGAAACCGCTTCGACCTGGATCGCCCTGAGGAACAATACCACGACATTGTGAATGAGGTTTACACAGAAGTATTGAAGCTTAGAGCAATGAACAAGGAGCAGTTGAGAAAGTACCGTGAAAGCCAATGGGTAGGAGGTGCAGCATGAGCGATACACCCTTTCAAATGAATAGCGTTGACCAGTTAAAGCAAAAAGAACAGGCCATCCAGAGAGTATCCGATTCACTCTGGGATATCTGGGCCCATGTCTCCACGTTACACAAGGCCGCTTCTTACTGTGACGATACCGGGGAGCATTTTGAAACGACCGAGGTTGAACGGATATTGAAACGGCTCGAAAAAGAGCTGAGCGACAATGCCACGACATTGGCGGGTATCCGGTTTATATAAACCTGAGCAATCTGCTATCAGCCCCGGCTATGTGCCGGGGTTTTTGTTAGCAATGGTTGATTAAAACACATTTCCCAAGTTATCCTCCGGGTTATCTAAACCGGAATCTTGACCTATGTATATGACAGATCGAAAAATCAAATTTGAACAAGCCCAGCTAAACCTCCGGGAGATGTACAAGGAAAATGGTCGTACTGCTCGAGCTATTCTTGATTGGCGCTATAAGGTTATGACAAGATATTTTGTTTCAATGGGTTTATGTGGAGCAGCATTTAAGTGGGTATATGAAACGGAAGGCATTCGAGAATATTCTTTTGTCCCGTTACTGCTAGCAGCTCTGGTTTCGATTAGCTCCTATTTCATGGATCGAGCAAATAATGCGATGCTAAGCGACCAACTCAAAACAGGGGCAAAAATTGAAGAAAAAATGGGGTGCGGCATCAAAGGGTGGTACACAATATCGTACGACCGAGTCAAGCCGTACTATAGTGGTTCTGATGGATATTCCTACTCAGTGATTTTGAAGTGGCTTTACTTGCTCAGCTTTTTCGTTTTATTCCTGCTAGCGTTAGTTTCGATGGAAATTAACTTTGAATCCTGTTATATGTCTACTCTCTAAATAGTTCTTCGCTTATTTTACATGCAGCTAGCCGCCCAACGTAGGTTACCAGCTCTTTTCCCTGATACACAACACCAGCACCATTTCCCCGATCTTTCACACTTAACTGAGCCAGATCATTACCCAGGATTTAGGGTGGTGCATTCGGCTTCTGATTGCGTTACAAACTATTCCCAGCAGTACACAAACCATAAATCAGAAATTGGAGGGGAGTTATGAGCGCAAAACCAGAAGATGTTCAATTTCGAATCGTGAGGGACCAGGAAGAATCCGGGCGCAGTGAACTTGATATTAATACGCTGCTTTGCCAACTGCTCCAAAGTGCGCAGGTTTTGGAGGCAACAATTCTCTATATCACCAAGCACGGAATCAATGTTGGGCAAGATGGCATTACCTCAGAAGTGCTTTTGGCAACAAGCAAAAAAGCAGTGAGTCAGCTGTTTGGGAACGTGTACGATCTTGAAGGTAAGCTCGGCATTTCCATGGATGATAAAATAGTGAAAAACGAATTGTACTAAACCGGAGGGAATTATGAGCGCAACATTAGAAGTTGTAAATACAGAACTCGATAAAGAAAGCAGCGAATCTGATTATATCGAAGCAATGTCTGCAGAGCAGGCCATAGCTAATATACTGAATATTCTTGGTGAAGCCGCTATGCGCAAGTACAAAGCCAGAGAGCCGAAAGTAGCCGCGATTGGGTTTCTGACAGGGGTAGCTATGGCTGCTATCTATTTTAACTTATAAGTAGCAGCAGTAAAGATCAAAACAAAAACAGAGGAGAGTTACTATGAGCGCATTACTTGAAGATGTTGTAGCTGAAGTTCACAAACACGAACCTCCGGCACTAGAAAGCAAGGTCTTTCAATTAAACCCCAAAGCCAGCCGGTCTCAATTGGAAGATGAAATAACAAGAATCCTACAAATGGCCAGCAGTCAAACCATAGTCATGCGAAGCGATGGTGACGACTTTAACAACTGGAGCGATGACATTCGGCATTCATACATTGAAGCGCTTCGGCTTAATATCGAAAATGCCAAGAGCTTGTTTGGGCATTATAGCAATATGGTTCGGTAGTGTAAGCATGGCCCCGGCTTAGGCTGGGGCTATTTTGCAGAGACTAGCTGAAATTTATTCTTTGCCAAAACAAAGTTTACTTTCAAGCGAACTAATTTCTCCCAACGCCCACGAAATATGATCTGAGTAACTGCGACCGTTATCGATATCTGCCCCAAACATCGCATTAATGTGCCAGTTAAGATTAGTCAATTTCTCCCACGTATATTGACCATACCTATCGTTTTCCACACTTGTTAATTCCAGTATAATTGTTTTAACTGCCGCAAAATTGGCCGCATCAATTTCGTTGCCACATTCTTTTAGTAAGTTTTTTATTTTTCCAATAGCTACTAGTGGTTCGTTCATTGTTCACTCCTCCCGAAAACCTATTTTTCGTACACCATTAATTCATAGTTCGGTGCAGCATGTTTATAAAGTGTAGCAGTAGTAACACCTAGCTCTAACGCTACATCAACATATTTTTCCAAACCGACTTATTGTATTCTACCAACTCCAATTGATGCGCACCCGCATCTGCCATGATAAAATTTGGTCGTTCTCGGAAAAATGCCTACGCGCGCCACCAAAAAGGAAGTCAATGTAATGAGCCAAACTCCATGTTTGCCTGATAGTCTGCCTATTCAAAACTTGGACTGGCGAAGGCTGGCAAGTTATTGTAGCAAAGCAACTTTGGCCGTAGCCCGATACGATGGAACTCTAGCTGGAATGGTCAATGCTGTAGTACTACTTTCTCCCATAACTAATCGCGAAGCTGTCCTGTCTTCACGAATTGAAGGTACCCAAGCCTCGCTAGTAGAGGTACTGCAGCATGAAGCTGGAGAAGAATATACAATGGAAAAACAGGGAGATATTGACGAAATCATAAATTATCGTCGCGCTTTATTAATGGCAGAAAAGGAATTAGAAAAACGTCCAATCTCTCTTCAGTTAATTCGTCAACTGCATTCAGTACTAATGGAAAATGTGCGTGGAGGAGACCAAACGCCCGGATCGTTCCGCACCATTCAGAATTGGATTGGCCCTCGCGGTTGCAGAATCGAACAAGCTCGTTTCGTTCCACCTACTCCGATTATAATGCAATCATCAATGACAAACTTAGAACAATATATCTTATCTGATGATGTAGACCCACTTGTCCAACTCGCAGTATTGCATGCGCAATTTGAAATCATCCATCCTTTCAAAGATGGAAACGGTCGATTAGGAAGAATGTTGGTTCCTCTTTTCCTTTATCAGAAGAATGTACTACAACGTCCTATGTTCTATTTGAGCGAATACTTAGAAGAGAATGATAGCAAGTACCGAGATCGGTTGCTCGCTATTACTGACGATGGGGACTGGCAAGGTTGGGTTGAATTTTTCCTACAAGCGCTACACCAGCAGGCTGAACGCAATACGGAAAGAGCCAAAAACATCCACCAATTGTACGATGATATGAAACAGCAATTTGTCGATGCGACCCATTCTCAATTTGCTCTGCCAGCCCTAGACGCTTTTTTTTCCAGGCCTATTATGAATGCACCAGACTTCATCAAGATAAGTGGGGTATCTAATAGGGGAACAGCTAATGGCTTGTTAAAACAATTACTTAATAAAAAGCTTATCAAAATCGTACGGCCAAGTTCGGGACGAAGACCTACAATTTACGCATTCCCATCCTTGATTAATATAGCTGAAGGACGGGATGTTTTTTAACCATATGAAATATATAGAAATTAATGTACGGTTTACCTAACACAAAAATATTAGCGTACGAAATAGAGCTTTTTACCGTACGCTAATAAACTGTTTTTGGAATTAGGATTACATGGAGACCGGGAAGCTTCAGGGAGACGATGCCTGACCACCGATTTGCTCTGTAAGTAATTTACTAATTAAGGCGTGGAGGTCTGTAAGATCGAGGGAGCCAGTGGATAGAGATTTATCTGCTTTTTGTAGCGCAGCAACGTAGTCGTCCCTATCTCTCCGCAGTAGCTCTGGAAGAATTGTTGTCCCCGGCAGCCACTGTTCTAGCTTCAAACACAGAACAAAGTAGCATGCCGCTCGTGCAGTACGTCCATTTCCATTTATAAACGGGTGAATAAAATTTAATTTCCATAGCACGAATGCAGACAACGCTAAAGGGTCTGACTTTTCCCAAAATCTATTCACCTCATTCACGAAATCATGCATCAGAGCAGAGACCCTGTAATGTTCAGGCGGGTTGTAATCTCCAACCGTAACCTGGCAAGGCCTGTAATCACCTGCGTTTGTATGCAGGCAAGAAATTGCTTGGAAATTTAAAGCTTTGAGTACATTTGATGAAAGAAATGGCCTATTAATAGCCAGGGAAGCCAAAACTATTGAACGAAGAAAATCATATTGACGACTACCGTTTGATATTTCTAAGTCCTGATAAACCTGATGTTGCTCACTCCCAGTAAGCTCGAACAGTATCATTAAGCTTTTATTCCCTCCTGCTCGGAAATAACCTGTTTTATATGTTCGCGAGTAACATTACTATCTGAACTCATCGAGCCGTATACAAAAGAAACACGTTGTTCGAGGATTTCCACGGGACCAAGTTTCACCTGTGAACTTTTTTTAAGCGCGTCTAATAACTGTCCATCAGTTTTCAGTTCTGAAATATTATTTCCCATTGACTCCCCTCCAGTTTTGGCCCTAGTCACTATTTCGGCACAACAAATTAAATCTTGAAAACTTAATTCAGCCAAGCAAGTACAATACCAACAATACAACTCTATGAATTACAAGCAATTAAGAAAAGCCAGTAGAAATAATTAACACAAAAGTGTAAAGAAAAACTACACCCAGTATTAATTAAATAGCCTAAAATCTCTAATTTTCAATATGTTAAAATTTATGAAACTCTTATTGATTCTTATGACCAGCATTCTATAACAAGGTTTCATTGTTTAGCAATCACGTTACCAAAAATGTTACCAAAATAGAATTTAACGAAGGAAGAATTTCAAAAACTACTTGAAAAACATGGAGCTGGCGATAGGATTCGAACCTACGACCGGCTGATTACAAATCAGCTGCTCTACCGACTGAGCTACGCCAGCGTATAAAACGCCCACCATTGTTGGTGGTTTTGCTCCTGGACAGGAGTTATTCAGAGCCGCGTATTCTACGCAAAACCCGCCCTGACCGCAATTTTTCTTAGCTGCAATCGCGTTTTTTCAATTGCAGCAGGGTCAGGGAGCTGGCGATGGAGTTGATGTTCTCTACTACGTCGGCTTTGTCCTTTTGCACGTCGATATCGATCCAAAACTGGTCTTTGGTAACGTATTGGATTTCCACTTCAGGTTTGACACCCATCTTCCGTAAATTGCCCATGCGGGTTTCCGCGGCATCTTTATTGCTGAAAAGACCCAGGGAGACGGCATTTTTCATGCTGCCACGCCCCATAATAAATACGTCTTTCATACCCTTTTTTTCCAATTTGACCACTTGCTCGCGGGCATCTTGCCAACTTTTAAAGGCAGGTAAATATACCCAGTACCCGGATGAGATTTTCTGTTTTATCTTGTGGGTATTGGTCAAGACACCGTAACTTTCCAACGTTTCTGATATGGGTCTGGCCAGGTCCACACCGTCGAAGGGGCCCATGGTAAAACACGCGGCCAATGCAGGTTTCTGTGGCTTATCCGGTTGTTCTTTTAACGGTTTTTTGGGTTTCTTTTCTGAAAATTTGGCCTCACTGAGTAATATCAATGTGGGGGCACCGGATGCTATCGGACGTGGCTCTTGGGAGCGCCCGGTGGCTTGGGTCTGCCACAGAAAAAAGGCCACATTCAGAGTAACAAAGAAATAAAAAACAATTTTCATATGGATGATTGGTTCGCCAGCCTTGCCAGCCCCCTTAGGACTAGGTCCGCATCGTAGTGGAAATCGCTGTTTAAGTGCTCTTTTAACTGTTCACCGGTACCACCGGTAATGATTTTGACCAAGGAACGCTGGTATTGTTCTTCTATGCGCAAGACTGTGTTTTGTATAAACGCAACCGCCATGTTTAGGGTTCCATTGCCGACACCGTCAGTGGTGTTCCTGGCTAGCAAGTTTACGTCAAAATCCCTATTAATAGAAACACCTGGAGCCAATTGCAGGGAATGACGCATCAATTCCAGGCCCGGAGCAATGAGGCCGCCGCGATGCTGTCCACCGGCTTCCAGTACATCCACGGATATGGCGGTGCCGCAATCAATAATACAGACATCGTTGCGTTCTTGCCCGCTGATGCCCTGCGCAACGGGGCCAGCGCCTAGAAGCGCCATCCAACGATCCACACCCAGCTGCTCGGCTTCTTGGTAAGCATTTGTAATTTCATTAAATTTTTCTTGGGTACGAGCGAAATGTAGAGGTTTTCCGGAGCTTTTGCCCCATTCCTGCAGCACTGACACCAGTGCGTCTCCAGCGACACAGGAGATCCAAACTGGGTCGCATGGCAGCTGGGACCAGTGCTGTTCAATATATTCGGCAGGATCAGTGTGGTGCCAGTCAAAGGCCTGACTGGCTTGGGCTTGGTGCAACCCGATGCCGGTATTCCATTTCACCCGGCTGTTGCCCACATCTACCAGCAGGGTATTGTGGAACTCCTTGCCGGAGTTCACGGAGATACCTCGTCGCTTTCGCTTTTGTCTGCGTCACTGTGGATTTTACGCAGGCTGATTTCACCGGAATGAAACCGTTGAATTTGACCCTGGATTTCCACCAGCAAGGTCCCATCGCCGGCCACTCCCTGAGCAATGCCCTCTATGTCGCCTTGCGCCGTATGCAGGCGCACCGCTTGCCCGGCAAAACCGTCCAAAGGCTGCCATCGGGGTAAAAACGCTGCTAAGTCATGTTGTTCAAATTGCTGAAACATAGCCATAAATTCCGATAATACTAGGGCGATAAGTTCGTTGCGAGAGGGCGTATCCCCCATAGCGGAACGCAAATCGGTCCAGGGCTGGTCGATGGACTCCGAACCGGCCGCACTCATGGAAACATTCATCCCCACCCCCAACACCACGGCACAAGGACCGGCCGCTTCGCCGGTGACTTCCATAAGAATACCCGCCAGTTTCTTGCCGTCATACAGTACGTCATTGGGCCATTTCAGATTCAAACCGGGTAATGTTTTTTGCTGCGCAGCAGCCAAGCGCTGCAAGGCCGCGCTTAAAGCCACCGCTGTGGCAATGTTTAAACCACTGAGGGCAGCAGCCCCTTGTTGAAAGCGCCACAGTATGGATAAGTAAATATTAGCCCCCAGGGGCGAACTCCATTGACGCCCACGGCGGCCCCGGCCTTGAGTCTGCAATTCCGTGAGGCAAACCGTCCCTGAAACAGCACCCTCTCGCGCTCTATTGAGTAAAAGCGTATTGCTGGAGTCTATACTCCAGTGAATCTCCCAAGCAGGGATGACCACTCCCGCATCCAACTGGGAAACGATGAGCTTCTGATCAATGGGTTCCACACGGTGATCCAAGCGATAGCCTTGTCCATGCACAGCAAATACTTCCAGCCCCAGTTGCCGCAGAGAGCGAATATGATTCCACACGGAGGTTCGCGAAACACCCAAACGCCGGGATAGATCTTCGCCGGAGTGAAACTGACCGTCAGACAGGATTTTGAATAATTGTTGTGAATACCCCATAGCCTGGGGATTTTAAACCAGCGGTACGAAAAACGCGATTGTGGTCTTAGGCGGCGGCTTCGATATGCTCCTGAGGCACACCATCCAAACCGTTGTCCAACACGCTGGCATCCAAGCTATGTTGACTCAAAATGTACGTCGCCGTAGAACTACGCCTACCGGTATCGCAACAAACAATGTACTTTCGATCAGGATCCAGCTTGTCCAAACGGGCACGAATCAACGGTAAAGGCAAATTGACACTGCCTTTTATATGGCGGGTTTGGTATTCCTGCGGTAAGCGCACATCCAACCAAACGGCACCTCCTTCCGCGCGGGCATCATCATAGCTGATGGACTTGAGTAAAGGCTCGTTGAGCAATTCCAGAAAATCATCTTTGCTCAGGCTCATTAAGACCCCGTCTGAAGCCATGACCACCGAGGCATTGCGTTTGCCACCGGAGATCAGCGCTTCTTCACCAAAATTGTCCCCCACTTGCAGATTGGCCAGCACCATTCCTTGCGGCGCTTTTTTGGTTTGGCGAATGACCCTGCAGTTTCCTTCACGAATAATATAAAACGTATCGCCTTCGCCACCCTGCTTGATAACCGGCTCCCCGGCTTTAAAGTGGGTTTCCTTCATACGCATAAAAACAGACTGAATATTGGCCGGTGGGATTTTATGAAACACTTTGGCCTGTAGAATTTTTGACATCCAGTCTTCATCACCCTGGTCGTCTTGCAAATCCTGCACCTCGTAGCCACCCGACTGCTCCCAGGTTAACATGATGTCCAGTAAATTTGCGTCTACGCTCAAATACAACACATCCGTTTTGGTCGTCGCCGTACAACGAGCGACTTTACTCTGATCCAAAGGCATTTTGGCTTGCTTACTGCCACCGGTCACTGTACGTGTCTCCACGCCATCCCCCGAAATCTCCACGGCCCCTTTTAACACATAAATAATGCGACCGTTGTCTTCACCTTGCTTAATCAAAACCTTCCCAGACCCGATTTGTCCCATTTTGGATTTTAAGGCCAACTCCTGACAATGATCGGGGCTGAGCGCCTTGACCGGCACCAGGTCCGAGAAAATCTCCGGGTCTATCTTCTGCTCTTCTGACACGAGTACACCTTAAGCTTCAATCACCTGCGGTGATTTTTTTAATAAAACCAACAAGAAAACACCAGAATGGGCTGTAAACTGGTTATTGTCGTAATAGAAATATCGTACCGCGAGGACAAAAAATTTAGCCTGTGCAAGGCCTAATTTGCTGGGAAAGTGTGGCTAAACGCACAACAATTGCAAAAAGATTCCGGGGCGAAGAATCTAAGCATAAATCAGGAATTCTCGTCCAATGCTATCGGTGGATCAATGCCAAATCCCTGGGCGCAATCAACTCCCAATTCACGCAACACCGCCACCACTTGCTTGTTTTCAACATTTTCCGCAATGGTTTTAAGCCCTTGAGAATGTGCCACTTTGTTGATGGCTTCCAGCATAACCCGGTTTTCCGGACTAACATCAATATTTCGAACAAAATTTCCGTGGATTTTTATAAAATCCACGCTCAGATTTTTTAGATAGGCAAAGGTACTCAAACCGCTACCAAAGTCATCCAAACCGAAGCGAAAACCCTGTCCCCGTAACGTCTTCATAAAAGAAACCGCACGAGACAAATTGGCGATAACCGCGGTTTCGTTTACTTCAAAAAAGACCTGTTCCGGATCTATGTTATGATCCTCCACTTGGTCAATGATACAACGCAGCACTTGATCGTCACCAATGGATTGGCCCGACAAATTGATGAACCAGCGACTGTTGGGGGTTTTCGCCACATAGGCAAAAGTGTGCCTTATAACCCATTTATCCACCTCCGGCATAAGGTGAAACCGCTCCGCAGAAGGAATAAAGGCATTAGCAGGAACTATCCTACCGTCTTCACCCAACATTTTTACAAACACCTCATTGGCTTGCTCTGCATTTTCATTATGCAGATCCAAAATGGATTGCGTATACAAACGAAATCGATCATCCACCAAGGCATTTTGTAACCGTTGCGTCCATTGCATTTCGCCGTGACGACGAATTAAATGGGTGTCATCGTTACGGAAAACTTGAACCCGATTTCTGCCTCGATCCTTCGCTTCATAGCAAGCAGAATCAACGCTACTGAGAATCTGCGTCAAATCTCCACTATCTGGACCAATTTCTATAAGACCAATACTGGTTCCAACCTCAAACCGCTTGTTGCCCCAGGTGAAATGGTATTCTTTCACTCGCGCACAAATCGTTTCGGCAATTTGTCGTCCCGTTTGCACATCGCACCCTTCCAACAACAAGCCAAACTCATCCCCACCCAAGCGGGCAAGCGTATCCGACTCACGTACCGATTGCTGAAACAGATGGGTAAGCTGTTTGAGCAGTTCGTCACCGGCAATATGTCCGCAAGTATCATTAACAATCTTGAATCGATCCAGATCGATATAACACAACACATGAGTCCGGCCGCCTCGAGCCACAGAGTCGATGGCTATTTGCAAACAGTCTTCAAACTTACTGCGATTGGCTAAACCGGTTAAAGCATCGTGGGTCGCCAGATATGACATTTCCTGTGCTAAGCGACGTGCGGGCCCCACATCGTGCAAGACCATCACCGCACCGTTGACACCACTTTCTGCAGCAACCAAAGGAGTGACGTGAACTTCTACCTGTGTTTCATCACCTACTGAATTTATCAGCACCACACCATCCGTCAGATCAACAACGCCCCCGGTTTCTATACAACGTTTAACCGGATTGCTGAGTGGCTTACGTGTTTTTTCATCAATCAGTTCAAAGACAGTCTCAATAGGTTGGCCAATTGCACCTGTATCGCCGATAAGGGCCTCTGCCGAGGGATTGAGCATATCCACTTTTCCGTCCGCCGTACTGGTAATCACGGCATCGCCTATGCTACGCAAGGTGGTTTGTGCTTTTTCCTTTTCTTGGCGTAGTTCCATTTGCGCTTTTACGCGGTCGGTCATATCAACCAGGAATACCTGAATAACTTTATGTCCGGCAATGACCAATTGATTGGCCCAAACCTCCACGGGAACGGAATGTCCGTTTTGATGAGTTAAATGGGTTTCAAAGTTAATTTCGATATTTGGTTTTCCAATGTCTTGCTGCCATTCATCTGCGTTTTGAATCAAACCTAAAAAGGAAGTGCCTATAATGTCAGCCACGGGATAGCCGAAAACTTCACTGGTTTTTTTGTTTATCTCAATGATCTTTAGTGAACAATCCAACAACAAAATGGGTGACGGAGCTAATTCAATCAACCGTTGGAAGCGATGCTCTGCCTGTATTCTTTGTTTATGCAACAACTGTGTGTGCACAGCCAACGCTGCTTCGTGTGCCAACCCTTCCATTAAGGCGACATCACGCGGGGTAAAATGTACTTTGCGCTCACGAGTCATGGTCAGTAGCACACCCATGACCTCACCTTCGATCAGCAATGGCGCTGCAATACCGGATTGGGCGCTGAATTGGCGCCGAATTCTTTGACTGACTCTGGGATCTGTTTTTACATCGTCTATGGCGACCGTATGCCCAGCTTTATAAGCCAATCCAGACAAAGAACTTTCGGTAAGCGGTAGTTCAAAATAGCCTTCTGGCTTATATGCACCGTAATCAGTAGCCACCCCAATCAAGGATTGATTATCCTGATCGTACAATTCAATTACTGAGGTGTCGCACCCTAAAGCATCCTGACAAATTTGGATTACGTGTTTAAAAGAGTCTTCCAGTGTTTGCGAGGTATTTCCACTGGTAAGAATCTTATGGCTCACATCCAGAATTTGCTCCAGGATATGATAATCCTCTCTAAGGTGGTGATATTTGCTACTCAAAGCGTCCTTTTCTTCAGGCGCACTACCACCACTGCCACCAACCTCGCGGTAGTGTCCGTAGTTGCATAACTTCTGAATTGGACGCAAAGGTGCCAACAATCTGATTAACTTATTGAATAATACCACGTTTTCCTCAACCACATCGGAAAAGATGCTTTACTATGTGTCCCCATATTCGCTAGGTTATCGTCCAGCAAGGGAAATTTGTTATCCCAAAAGCATAGATAATTAAAGGAAAATTAAGGAAATTCTATGCGGAAGGTAGTAGCGGAGAGCGGCGCGTCACCGCCACGCCATACGGTTAAACCAAGGTAATAAAAAACCCCCGCCATATAAATTATGACGAGGGTTTCTGAATTAAAGCCTGGCACGACGCCCATGGATGGGCTAGTGTCGCGAGAGGCATGGATGCCGAAAGCGACTTGTCCTGAATAAAAAAGTCACCGCCACGCCATACGGTTAAACCAAGGTAATAAAAAACCCCCGCCATATAAATTATGACGAGGGTTTCTGAATTAAAACCTGGCAGTGTCCTACTTTCACATGGGGAGACCCCACACTATCATCGGCGCTGAGCAGTTTCACTTCCGAGTTCGGAAAGGGATCGGGTGGTTCCCACTCGCTATTGCCGCCAGGCAAACCGGTTGTAACTTAAGCGTTTTGGCTTAAGTCTAACAATTCGAGAAGTGTGCTAAGTATCATGTTACAAGCCTGCACATAATACCCAAAGTACTTGAGTGTTATATGGTCAAGCCTCACGGTCAATTAGTACTGGTTAGCTTCATCCGTTACCGAACTTCCACACCCAGCCTATCAACGTCGTAGTCTTCGACGGACCTTTAGGGGTATCAAGTACCCAGTGAGATCTCATCTTGAGGGGGGCTTCCCGCTTAGATGCTTTCAGCGGTTATCCCGTCCGTTCATAGCTACCCGGCAGTGCCACTGGCGTGACAACCGGAACACCAGAGGAACGTCCACTCCGGTCCTCTCGTACTAGGAGCAGCTCCTCTCAAATCTCAAACGCCCACGGCAGATAGGGACCGAACTGTCTCACGACGTTCTA